>OIFS01000068.1_pt1 | contig 82047 bp, 75 predicted proteins | sample 1582131 | NCBI WGS metagenome assembly OIFS01 (sample SAMN07501065, study PRJEB24779) | human gut metagenome | isolation source: stool | host: human infant | place: USA: Pittsburgh, PA | reverse complement strand
CGATACCAGAATCCATTGCCCTGTCAGCGGGTTATAACGGCGATGCGGATGATCGACCGGGTTAAATTGCGTCATGACCCTTCCTTTAATCGGTGTAGCCCTGCGGGTGGCGGGACTGCCAGCGCCAGGTATCTTGTGCCATCTCATCAAGCGTACGGGTCACACGCCAGCCCAGCTCATTATCCGCTTTGCTTGCATCCGCCCAGTAGGCGGGCAGATCGCCATCACGGCGGGGAGCGAAGTGGTACGCTACCGGTTTACCGCAGGCTTTGCTGAATGCGTTAACCACATCCAGCACACTGCTGCCAACGCCTGCGCCGAGGTTATAAATGTGGACGCCTTGCTTGCCCGCCAGTTTTTCCATCGCCGCAACGTGCCCGTCGGCCAAATCCATCACATGGATGTAATCGCGCACGCCGGTGCCATCAGGCGTAGGGTAATCATTACCGAATACGGCCAGTGAATCGCGACGGCCCACGGCCACCTGGGCGATGTAAGGCATCAGGTTGTTCGGGATACCCTGCGGGTCTTCACCCATATCTCCTGACGGATGGGCGCCCACCGGGTTGAAATAACGCAGCAGGGCAATGCTCCAGTCCGGCTGGGCTTTTTGCAGATCGGTCAGGATCTGCTCAACCATCAGCTTACTTTTGCCGTACGGGCTTTGCGGGGTGCCGGTCGGGAAACTTTCGACATACGGGATTTGCGGCTGATCGCCATAGACCGTTGCGGAAGAGCTGAAAATGAGGTTTTTAACGTTAGCCGCGCGCATGGCATTCACCAGACGAAGGGTACCGTTGACGTTGTTATCGTAGTACTCCAGCGGTTTGGCGACGGATTCGCCAACGGCTTTCAGTCCTGCGAAGTGGATGACCGCTTCGATTGCATGATCGTGCAGGATTTCAGCCAGCAATGCTTCATCACGAATATCACCCTGGATAAACAGGGCGGATTTGCCCCCCAGGCGTTCAAGCACCGGCACGACACTGCGTTTACTGTTACACAGATTGTCGAGGATGATGACGTCGTGGCCATTTTGCAGCAGTTGTACACAGGTATGGCTTCCAATGTAACCGCTACCACCCGTAACCAGAACTTTCATATATCACTCCATCAGGCGTATGTTATGAATTAACTTTAGCATAACAGAGATGGCAAAACTGTGATATGTGATAAATTAGTGGAATCGTTTACACTGCAATGGGTCATGCATTAGCTGCCCACGTAACTGATTATAAAACAGATAAATAATGACGTAATGATGCATAAATTCTGAAAATGATATGAAACACAGGCAGGGCGGTGCCCCACCTGTGAAAAACTCAATCAAACGCGTAGCGCCAGCTGTCGCCCTCCGGGACAAATTGTAAGCGATGCGTGATACACGTCGGGGCATCGCTGGCATGGTGGGAGACAAACAATAATTGCGTTTCGCCTTCGCCAATCAGTACGTCAACAAAGCGGCGAATGAGCTGACGGTTCAGCGGATCCAGTCCTTGCAGCGGCTCATCAAGGATCAGTAACGTCGGATGTTTGACCAGCGCACGGACAATCAGCGCCAGGCGTTGCTGTCCCCATGACAGACTATGGAAAGGCGCATCGGCGGTTTTGGGGTTAAACCCCGCGAGGTCCAGCCACTGTTGCGCCAGCTTGCGCTGTTTATCCGAAACGGCCTGATAAATACCAATAGAGTCAAAGTAGCCGGAAAGAACCACATTGCGCACGGTCGTACTGACGCGATAGTCAAGATGCAGACTGCTGCTGACGTAACCAATGTGCTTCTTTATATCCCAGATGGTCTCGCCGCTGCCGCGACGACGACCAAAAAGGGTTAAATCGTTGCTGTAGCCTTGTGCATGATCGCCCGTTACCAGACTAAGCAGCGTCGATTTTCCTGCGCCGTTCGGCCCGCTAATTTGCCAGTGTTCGCCCGGTCGAACGGTCCAGTCGAGGTGGTTGATAATCGGACGATCGTTATAGGAGACCACGCCATCTCTGAGGACAATCAGCGGCTCTCCGGGGATTAGTTGTGCGCGGGCTGGCGGCGCATCCGGTTCCGGCAGCGCCATTCCCGCCAGATTCTCGCTGTGCGCCAGTTGCGCGATAAGCGCCTGCTGTAACAGTGCTGATTTTTCGCCGACTTCCGTTAGCGCGCAGTCAGCCAGTACGCCCGCATTCTGTACAAAATCCGGAATTTCATCAAAGCGGTTCAGCACCAGCACCAGGGTGTAACCCTCCGCATTAAGCTCGGCGAGGAGGGCGGCGAGATTCTGCCGTGAAGTAACATCCAGGCCGTCAAAAGGCTCGTCAAGGATCAATAAATCGGGTTGTGACATCAGCGCCTGGCAGAGAAGCGTTTTACGCGTCTCTCCCGTCGAGAGGTATTTAAAACGGCGCGAGAGCAGCGAAGTGATACCAAAACGTTCAGCCAGTTGCTGGCAGCGCGCGGCATCGTTAACCTCATCCTGGATGATTTCAGCGGTGGTGCGCCCGGTGTCATCTTCACCGGGGCTTAGCATGTCGGTGTTATTGCGTTGCCACTCTTCACTGACCAGTTTTTGCAGTTGTTCGAATGACAGGCGGGTAATGCGCGAGAAGCTACTCTGGCGATCCCCTTTAAGGAGCGTCAACTCACCGGCCAGCGCTTTGGCCAGCGCCGATTTTCCGCTCCCGTTTGCGCCGACGAAAGCCCAGCTTTCACCCGACTGCAGCGTTAAATGATGAATCGACAGTGTCCGGGTGTCGCTCAGACGAAACGTACCTTGCGAAATTTGCAATGATGACATTATGTATCCCATTTTTTGCAGCGATACAAACAGGGATACGTGTTGGCAGGCAACTTGTCAATCTACTTAGCACAACGTGGCGAGAATGATCTTGTCAGCATTAAAATATGCGGTGACCTCAGCCTCTTCCTTTAGATCTTGCGCTTGTCGGGCGGGCACTGTCGCACATAACTGCTGGCCATCGGGAAGCGTCAGCAGCACTTCGCACTGTAATTCGCCACGCTCAATATGGCTGATCCGCCCACGGAGCTGGTTATCGGCCTGTTGCGCAGTGGCGTGGTCGGTTGTGATGTCTACCCAGGGCGCTTTTAGTAGCACCAGCACCTCTTTGCCCTGGGTCAAATCCAGGCGTTGCACGCTTTGCGCAGTAATAGCGACGTTGAGAGATGTCGTACCATCCGCAAGAAGCACATTGACATGCTGCTGTACCTGCTGGTGGTCAAGGGCGGTAATGGTGCCAAACCATTGGTTACGGGCGCTGGTTTGCAGCGAAAAACGGGAAATGGCTGCCAGCAGGCTATCCAACGGCATAGCATCGTCGTCGCTCAGTACATCAAACGCTTTTTGCTGAATCTGGCCGAGTAAATCATAGAGTTGAATAAGACGCTGACCGTAGCGGGTAACGACTGCACCACCGCCGCCTTTTCCCCCTGTCGCACGTTCCACCAGCGTCTGTTCACTGAGCTGATTCATCTCATTGATGGCGTCCCAGGCACTTTTATAGCTGATGTTTGCATTCTTCGCCCCCTGGCTTATTGAACCCGTCTGTTCTATCTGTTTGAGTAAATGAATACGGCGCGGGTCTGCGAACAGCCGTTCCTGGAGTTTGAGGGTAAGAAGAATTTCAGCCTGCATAGCGTAGTGTCCTGATGCAAAAAGAATATTGTGAAGGAAAATCGACCTGTAGCCTAGTCTTCCCCCGCGAGCGTTGTTTTTCTAAAGATACTGTCACAATTGTCGATAGGGGAAAGAGACAATGCGCTGAAGGAACAGAATATGGCAGTTAAAAAACGCCCGGCCTTGCAAGGTGAGCTGGACGGGGCCTGTGGTTTTTACGCAATGGCGAACGGGATACATTTACTGGAACCTGAACTGGCGCTTCCGGAAATCTTCCCTGTCATTTTGCAGCAATATGTTTTTGATGGCGATCCGATGGGATTCGTGAACGGTATTGGCCGCGGTTCGCTTAAAAATACGCTGAGCCGGACGATGGCTCTGTTAAATACTGAGTACGAATTTTACGATCCGAAAACCCGCCAACAGTGGCAGTTCGCCTTTAGCATGCCCTACTGGCATAACGATAAACGCCGCGATCGTCGGGATATTCTCGATACGTTAAGCCTGGCGAATTATAAAGCGGGAAGGGTCGTTATTCAGGCTTACGATTATAATGATGGTGAGCAGGAATATAGCCACTGGACGGTCATTTCGAAAGTAACAGACGAGGGACTGGTCACCTGGGACTCAAGCAAAGAAGTGAAGTGCATTCCGTTTGATAAAATACGTGTCGATAGCATGCAACATTCACATATTGCCCGCCCCTGGAATATTCGCAGCGCGGATATGTTTGTACTGAGCCGTCAGTCCCTGTAAAAGGTTACCGGCGATGGCACAAAAGGCGAGTGTTTTTCTGCCGGATGCGGTTAGAATGCCCCCTTAACACTAAATGGAGTTGACCATGTTTGAGTTATTGAAAAGCTTAGTTTTTGCCGTAATCATGGTCCCTGTGGTGATGGCTATCATCCTGGGGTTGATCTATGGCCTGGGTGAGGTATTCAACGTTTTTTCCACTGTTGGTCATCGCGACCGCCCCGCGCAACGCCGCTGAATTTAAAAAAACGCCCGCAATAGCGGGCGTTTTGCTATTCAAGATTGGCATAAGCTTGCCGATATCTCATAAGCCTCAGTAATTCTTGATGAGTATGATCTCATCTGCCAAATCTCTGGTAGTATCGCTATATTTCGAAATATATAACGACACTCACAGGAGTTACAGATGGCACGTACATGGTTACGCCTTTTTGCCGGGGCGACTTTATCTCTCTCCGTTGCCGGACATGCGCTGGCTGATGAAGGGAAAATTACCGTTTTTGCGGCAGCATCGCTGACGAATGCAATGCAGGACATTGCCGCTGCGTATAAGAAAGAGAAAAACGTCGAGGTGGTTTCGTCGTTTGCCTCTTCTTCCACGCTGGCACGTCAAATCGAAGCAGGCGCGCCTGCGGATCTGTTCATTTCTGCAGACCAGAAATGGATGGATTATGCGGTTGATAAAAAGAGTATCGATACGGGGACGCGTGTAACGCTGCTGGGAAATAGCCTGGTTGTTGTGGCGCCGAAAAGCAGTACCCAGGGCGATATCACCGTTGATGCGACCACTGACTGGGCAAGCCTGCTGAAAGGCGGCCGCCTGGCGGTTGGCGATCCGGAGCACGTTCCGGCAGGTATCTATGCGAAAGAGGCGCTGCAAAAACTGGGGGCGTGGGATAAATTGTCCCCGAGCCTGGCGCCAGCAGAAGATGTACGTGGTGCTCTGGCACTGGTGGAACGAGGCGAAGCCCCGCTGGGTATCGTCTACGGTTCAGACGCTGTAGCCAGTAAGGGCGTGAAAGTGGTCGGGACTTTCCCGGAAAACTCTCACCAGAAAGTGGAATATCCGATGGCGATTACCGAAGGTCATAAAAACGCAACGGTTAGCGCGTTCTATGACTATCTGAAAACCCCGGAAGCTTCCGCCGTGTTTAAACGTTACGGATTTACGACACACTAATGATATTAACGGATCCTGAATGGCAGGCAGTGATACTTAGCCTGAAAGTTTCATCCCTCGCAGTTGTCATTAGCTTGCCCTTTGGGATTTTCTTTGCCTGGTTACTGGTGCGCTGTACCTTTCCAGGCAAAGCCTTGCTTGACAGCCTCCTTCATCTTCCCCTGGTTCTCCCCCCGGTTGTCGTGGGGTATTTATTACTTATTGCCATGGGAAGACGTGGATTTATCGGCCAGTGGCTCTATGACTGGTTCGGTATTACCTTCGCTTTTAGCTGGCGAGGCGCGGTTCTCGCGGCAGCGGTGATGTCATTTCCGCTGATGGTTCGTGCCATTCGTCTGGCGCTGGAAGGCGTTGACACTAAACTCGAGCAGGCTGCCCGTACCTTAGGGGCTGGACGCTGGCGGGTATTTATGACGATTACGCTGCCCCTGACCCTGCCGGGGATTATTGTCGGTACCGTGCTGGCCTTTGCCCGTTCACTGGGTGAGTTTGGCGCGACCATCACCTTTGTCTCAAACATTCCTGGCGAAACGCGCACCATTCCTTCGGCGATGTACACCCTCATTCAGACACCCGGCGGTGAGATGGCGGCGGCGCGCTTGTGTGTGATCTCCATTATTCTGGCGCTCGTTTCGCTGCTCATTTCTGAATGGCTGGCACGTATTAGCCGTGAACGGACCGGGAGATAACCTGTGCTGGAACTGAATTTTAGTCAGACGCTGGGCACGCACCGTCTGCAGGTTGCCGAAAGCCTGCCAGCCAGCGGTATTACAGCGATATTTGGCGTATCGGGGGCAGGGAAAACCTCCCTTATCAACGCGATTAGCGGCTTAACGCGCCCGGAGCAGGGCCGTATCGTGCTCAATGAGCGCGTATTGTATGACGCTGAGGAAAAAATCTGCCTGCCGCCGGAAAAGCGCCGGGTCGGTTATGTCTTCCAGGATGCGCGCCTGTTCCCGCACTACAACGTGCTGGGCAACTTGCGCTATGGCATGGCGAAATCCATGGCCGGTCAGTTTGACAAACTGGTGACGCTACTGGGTATCGAACCGCTTTTAGACCGCCTCCCTGGCGGACTGTCGGGTGGGGAAAAGCAGCGCGTGGCGATTGGCCGCGCCCTGTTAACGGCGCCGGAATTGTTGCTGCTGGATGAGCCGCTGGCATCGCTGGATATCCCGCGTAAACGTGAGCTGTTGCCCTATCTGCAACGCATGGCGCGTGAAATCAATATTCCCGTGCTCTATGTCAGCCACTCGCTGGATGAGATTCTGCACCTTGCCGATAAAGTGATGGTGCTGGAGGCGGGGACGGTGAAAGCGTTTGGTAACCTTGAAGATGTCTGGGGAAGCAGCGTGATGAACCCGTGGTTGCCGCAGGAGCAGCAAAGCAGCATTCTGAAAGTGAGCGTGCTGGAGCATCATCCGCATTATGCCATGACGGCGCTGGCGCTCGGCGACCAGCATATTTGGGTGAATAAACTGGATAAGCCACTTCAGACTGCTGTGCGTATCCGTATACAGGCAACCGACGTGTCGCTGGTGCTGCAACCTTCCAGTAATACCAGTATTCGTAACACCCTGCGGGCGAAAGTGGTGCAAAACTACGATCTCGACGGGCAGGTGGAAGTACAACTGGATGTAGGCGGAAGGACGCTGTGGGCGCGAATCAGCCCGTGGGCCAGGGATGAGCTGAACATCAAACCTGGCCTGTGGCTCTATGCGCAGATTAAGAGCGTATCGATAACCGCCTGATTAGAGCAGATGGCTATAGATAAAGCTGGCGATGCTGTCGGTAGTGTTGTCGCCAATCACAACGTTGGCGCGGGCTTTGACCGCGTCATCGGCATTTCCCATCGCGACCCCAAGGCCCGCCGCTTCCAGCATGCTGATGTCGTTGTAGTTGTCTCCGAACGCCACCACGTCTTTCATCGACAATCCCTGTGAATTGACCCACTCGGCCAGGCGTTTGCCTTTACTGTTGCCCGTCCGCGCGATATCAACCTGATCATGCCATGACCACTCGCACTCCAGTCCCAGCGTCTGCTCGACAGTGTGGGCAAATTGCCTGAGTTTACCGGTGTCTTCGTCGGTCAGGGCAAATTTCCAGATGGCGTCGACTTCACTGGCGGCAGCGCGCAGCGAGTCCACCTGGGTGAAGACCGGGCGCTGCTCCGGGGGCAGCGTTTGTGCCCAGTTATTGGTGCGGATGACATGCCCCGTTGGCTTTTCATAGAGCATGGCATTATCGACATACATCAGACCGTGAACGTCGTGGGATTCGAGCATCTCTATCAATTTAACGGCTTGCGAAACCGGCAAAGGATCGGCGGTTAACACTTTTTTTGCCTGATAATCATACAAATAAGTGCCGTTACAGCAAATTGCAGGTGTATCAAGCGCCAGTGCCTGATAAAAAGGATGGATGGCAACGTGATGCCGCCCGGTAACAATAATTAACTGATAGCCGGCTGCTTTTGCCCGGGCAAGCGCCTCGAGAGAAGAGGGGAGCAGCGTTTTTTTGGGGGTCAGTAAAGTACCGTCTAAATCCAGTGCTAATACACGCGAGGTCATGTCGTTTTCCGTGGTCAATGTTGAATTTGGCTTTTTCGGGATGGTACACCGAGTCGCGCCATGGGCAAAATTTGCGCGTGAAATTCAGCATTAACCACGAAAAAAGGCTATCCTGGTAAATTAACGCAGTATCAAGGAAAGGAGTATTCATGAAACAAACCGTTTATACCGCCAGCCCGGAAAGTCAGCAAATTCATGTCTGGCGTTTGAATCCCGAAGGCACCCTGACGCTTGTGCAGGTGGTGGATGTTCCCGGCCAGGTTCAGCCGATGGTCATAAGCCCGGATAAACGTTACCTCTACGTGGGTGTACGCCCGGAATTCCGCGTTATTGCTTATCGTATTGCGCCAGACGACGGCGCGCTGACTTACACCGCAGAAGCGTCTCTGCCAGGCAGCCCGACGCACATCTCCACCGATCACAGTGGCCGTTTCCTGTTTAGCGGCTCCTATAATGCCGGTTGTGTCAGCGTGACCCGCCTCGACGACGGCGTGCCGACCGAGACCCTGGACGTAGTCGAAGGGCTGGAAGGTTGTCATTCCGCCAATATTTCACCTGACAACCGCACCCTGTGGGTTCCGGCGCTGAAACAAGATCGTATTTGCTTGTTTACGCTGTCCGAAGACGGCCACCTGCAACCGCAAGACCCGGCGGAAGTGACCACCGTTGAAGGCGCAGGCCCACGCCATATCGCCTTCCATCCGAACAAACGCTTTGCCTACTGTGTGAATGAACTGAACAGCTCTGTCGATGTATGGCAATTGAGCGACGCGCACGGCAAGATTGAATGTGTGCAGACGCTGGATATGATGCCAGCTGACTTTTCCGATACCCGCTGGGCGGCGGATATCCATATTACGCCGGATGGCCGTCACCTGTATGCCTGCGACCGTACCGCCAGCCTGATCACCGTGTTCAGCGTGTCCGAAGACGGCAGCGTACTGGCTATCGAGGGTTTCCAGCCGACAGAAACACAGCCACGTGGCTTCAATGTTGATCACAGCGGTAAATTCCTGATTGCGGCAGGGCAGAAATCCCACCATATCGCGTTGTACGAAATTACCGGCGAACAGGGGCTGCTGACTGAGAAATCCCGTTATGCGGTAGGCCAGGGGCCAATGTGGGTTGTGGTGAACGCCTTCTGATTTTCAGAGATAAAAAAACCTCGCCGTGGCGAGGTTTTTTCGTTTCAGACTGCTTACTTTTTCGGTTCAGCAACAACCTGGCTGCCTGTGCCGCGGTTGTTGAATTCCCACATGCGGTTGAAGCGCGCGTCGTTCAACTGACGCTGGATATTACCTTTATCATCCACCGCACCCGTATTACCGGCAAACGCACGACCTGACGCCGCAGCGGCAGCCCACGGCTTCGCCACGTTGAAACCTTCATTGATTACGCTATCGCGAATCACAACCTGGCCGTTGGTGTTGGCATCCACGTCCAGAGAGCGGCCCAGTTGCGCTACGCCATTACCGGTAGCGGTGAAGCGGCTGTTGGTCGCCAGGAAACCGAAATTAACGCTGGACAGGGTTGCTGGCGCGAACACATAGCCTTCTTGCTGGGTACGGGAGTTCACAACACGGAAATCGGTGTTATCAAACACAACCGCACCACGGCCTGCAACGATATCCACATCCCCTTCTACATAGCTGTTGGTCACCAGCGTACGGGTCTGGCGATCGTTACGCAGGGTGTTATCGACACCGCTGTTGGTCACGAAGAAGGTATTCTGGCGGCCCAGAATATTGACGTTATTCAACTGGACTTTGTCGCCATCGCTACGGAACGCAACCGCCTGGTGGTTACCGGCGTCAACGCTGTCGCCAAGGCTGTTCTGGATGGTCAGGTTCTGCAGTTGCAGCCCATTGTTCTGTGACCAGAAAACAGCGGAACACATCACGCCAACGGTAGCGTTGCGATTGCTCTGGCATTTATCAAACATGTACCAGGCAGGTTTACCCGGCATGTATTTGCCTGATGGATTGACCAGTTTACGCCAGGTCGTGCTGTCCATCTCAGAGTCGATAGCCAGACCGATTTTCACGTCCAGCGGTTTTTCGCCGGTACCGTAAATGGTCACGCTGCCGGACGCCGCCGGAACATAGACCGTGCCTTCGTAATCACCCGGCATCACGGCAATGAACTGACGATCGCTGGAGTGTTTGTTGATGGCCGCGTCAACCGCTGCCTGAATCGTGTTGTGCGTTACGCCAGGCGTACCCGCCGGGCCAACCACGAAGTTTGCCTGTGCCGGCAGACGGATAGCATAAGGCTTCCATGCGGCCGCGTTTGGCGTCAGATCGGCAAAATAGTTAGCGGCAACGAAGTTTTTTGCTTCGCCTTCGGTCAGGATCGGACGAGAAGCCGTGCCCGGGGCAGTTTGTTGAGAAGGCAGTTGATCCGGCGGCGTTGAGCTACAGGCGGTCAGTGTCACGCCAAAAGCCAGTGCCAGCGTCAGACGAGAAACCGAGAATGTGTTCAAGGGGTACTCCAGCTGTGCAAGTTTAAATGATTTCGTCAGAAGCCTGCTTTTTTATACTAAGTTGAGCGAAACGGGAAGCCGATTGTGCAAATCGGCTTCAAATGAATGGATTTTTAGCTAAAAAGGGCGGTAATCGAGGCGCTGGCGATAGCGTGGAAATGCACATTAAAGCCCACCATTGCGCCACTGGCGTCGGCATCCACATCAATAGCCGGCACATCCAGGGCATAAACGGTGAAAATATAGCGGTGGGTTTCCCCTTTCGGCGGCGCCGCGCCGCCATAGCCGGCTTTACCAAAATCGGTACGCGTCTGGATAGCGCCATCCGGCAGCGCGCTTATTCCGGAACCTGCTCCTTGCTGCAATACGCGAGTCCCGGCGGGCACGTTGGCGACGACCCAGTGCCACCAGCCCGAACCCGTTGGGGCATCCGGGTCGTAGCAGGTTATGACAAAGCTTTTGGTTGCGGCCGGAACCTCATCCCAGGCCAGATGCGGCGAAATATTGTCGCCGTCGTAGCCCATGCCGTTGAAGACATGACGGTGGGGCAATTTCCCCCCGTCCTGTAAATCATGACTGATAAGCTTCATTTCTCCCCCTGTCAGCGATGCAATAACTTGACGATTTCCTGTGCGGCGGCGGCCGAGGATGCCGGGTTTTGCCCGGTCACCAGGTGACCGTCGGTTATCGCATACACGCCCCAGTCATCACCGCGCTCGTACAAGCCGCCGGCCTGCTTTAACGCATCCTCAACGAGAAATGGCACAACGTGTGTCAGGCCGACGGCTTCTTCTTCGCTATTGCTAAAACCTGTCACGCGTTTGCCCTCTACCAGTGGACTGCCATCTGGTTTATGGGCATGGCGCAGCACGCCCGGCGCGTGACAGACGGTTCCTACCGGCTTGCCTTCGGCCCAGTATTTTTCGATAAGCGCGATAGAGACAGGGTGTTCCGCCAGGTCCCACAGCGGGCCGTGACCGCCGGGATAAAACACGGCGTCATAATCCCCGGCAGCGATATCACTCAGTTTTTGCGTGTTCGCCAGGGCGAACTGCGCGGCGTTGTCTTTGCGAAAGCGCTCGGTGTCCTGGGTTTGGGCATCAGGCGCATCACTTTTCGGATCCAGCGGCGGTTGCCCGCCTGCGGGGGTTGCGAGGACGACTTCCAGTCCTGCATCGCGAAAAATGTAATAAGGTGCGGCAAATTCTTCCAGCCAAAAACCGGTCTTTTGCCCGGTCTCGCCGAGGGTGTCATGCGAGGTCAGTATCATTAAAATCGCCATTGTTCCTCCTGATTCCGGGATGAGTTAACCCTCCAGAGTGTAGCATCCCGTCATCAGGTGGGCGTTAAATCAGACAATGAACATCTCGTCCATGGCAACGGCGGCATTCACTGCCTGGGTTAAGCGCGTCAGTTGTTTAGCGCTAATGGTATAAGGCGGCATCAGATAAATGAGGCGGCCAAACGGGCGGATCCATACGCCTTGTCCGACAAAGAAACGTTGCAGCGCCGCCATATTCACTGGCTGTTTGGTCTCCACCACACCAATTGCGCCCAATATGCGAACGTCAGCGACGTTGCCACTCTTGCTTGTAACAGAAAGCTCTTCGCGTAACTGGCGTTCAATCGCAGCCACCTGGGATTGCCATTCGCCGCTTTCCAGCAGCGTCAGACTGGCAGTTGCGACCGCACAGGCCAACGGATTGCCCATAAACGTCGGACCATGCATAAAGCAGCCCGCTTCGCCGTTGCTGATCGTTTCGGCCACATGTCGCGTCGTGAGCGTGGCGGAAAGCGTCATCGTGCCGCCGGTTAATGCCTTGCCAAGACAGAGAATATCCGGGGCGACACCGGCGTGTTCGCAGGCAAATAGCTTGCCGGTGCGACCAAAGCCGGTAGCGATCTCATCGGCAATCAGCAATATCCCTTCCTGGTCACACATTTTACGGATCCGCTTAAGCCACTCAGGGTGGTACATGCGCATTCCCCCAGCACCCTGGACGATGGGCTCAAGAATCACCGCGGCGATCTCATGGCGATGTGCGGCCATCAGGCGGGCAAAACCCACCATATCGCGCTCGTCCCAAACGCCGTCGAAACGGCTTTGCGGCGCCGGAGCAAAGAGGTTTTGCGGCAGGTAGCCCTGCCACAGGCTATGCATGGAATTATCCGGATCGCATACGGACATCGCGCCAAAGGTGTCGCCGTGATAGCCGTTACGGAAAGTGAGAAACCGCTGCCTGGGTTCGCCTTTCGCCTGCCAGTATTGCAGGGCCATTTTCATCGCCACTTCCACGGCCACCGAGCCAGAGTCAGCGAGGAAAACACACTCCAGATTCTCCGGGGCCATCGCCACCAGTTTACGGCACAGGGTTATGGCGGGTGGGTGGGTGATGCCGCCAAACATCACATGCGACATGACGTCAATTTGCGCTTTCATCGCCGCGTTTAGCGTTGGGTGATTGTAGCCGTGAATGGCAGCCCACCAGGAAGACATCCCATCCACCAGCCGCTCGCCGCTGGCAAGCGTCAGTTCGCATCCTTGTGCGGATTGCACCGGATAAACCGGCAGAGGAGAGGTCATGGAAGTGTATGGGTGCCAGATATGGCGCTGGTCAAAGGCAAGATCGTCCGTTGTCATAATCGACTTGTAAACCAAATTAAAAAGATTTAGGTTTACAAGTATAACCCGAATCGAGATTCAACAACACCCTTTGGAGAAGCCCAATGGCTCACCAGACACGCTGGACAATGTCGCAAGTCGCCGCCCTGTTTGAAAAACCTCTGCTGGAACTGCTGTTTGAAGCGCAGCAGGTTCATCGCCAGCATTTTGATCCCCGCCAGGTGCAGGTCAGTACGCTGCTGTCGATCAAGACCGGGGCATGCCCGGAAGACTGCAAATACTGTCCGCAAAGCGCCCGCTACAAAACCGGGCTCGATGCGGAAAGATTGATGGAGGTGGAGCAGGTACTGGAGTCTGCCCGTAAGGCGAAAAAGGCCGGTTCAACGCGCTTTTGTATGGGCGCTGCCTGGAAGAACCCGAACGATCGCGATATGCCCTATCTGGAACAGATGGTTGAAGGGGTCAAAGCCATGGGACTGGAAGCCTGTATGACGCTCGGCACGCTCACGGACAACCAGGCGCAGCGTCTGGCTCAAGCCGGGCTGGATTACTACAACCACAACCTGGACACCTCGCCGGAGTTTTACGGCAATATCATCACCACCCGTACCTATCAGGAGCGCCTGGATACGCTCGATAAAGTGCGTGATGCGGGAATCAAGGTCTGTTCTGGCGGGATAGTAGGGTTGGGCGAAACAGTGACCGATCGCGCCGGGTTACTGCTGCAACTGGCTAACTTACCCACACCACCGGAAAGCGTACCCATCAACATGCTGGTAAAAGTCAAAGGCACGCCGCTGGCGGAGAATGAGGATGTCGATGCCTTTGATTTTATTCGTACTATTGCTGTTGCGCGTATCATGATGCCCACCTCGCACGTGCGTCTGTCCGCGGGACGCGAGCAGATGAACGAACAGACTCAGGCCATGTGCTTTATGGCCGGCGCAAACTCTATCTTCTACGGCTGCAAACTGTTGACCACGCCGAACCCGGAAGAGGACAAAGACCTGCAACTGTTCCGCAAGCTGGGGTTGAATCCGCAGCAGACCGAAGTACTCAACGGCGACAAGGCGCAGCAGGAGCAACTGGAACAGCAGCTCATGAATGCGGACACCGCGCAGTATTACAATGCGGCTGTGGTATGAGCTGGCAACAGCGTATTGATGAGGCGTTAGCTGCCCGCAGGCAGGTCGATGCCTTGCGTACACGCCAGTGTATGGATCAGGGCGCCGGGCGCTGGCTGATTCGTGACGGGCAACGTTATCGCAACTTCTCCAGTAACGATTATCTGGGCTTAAGCCAGCACCCGGCGCTGATTCTCGCCTGGCAACAAGCGGCGGATAAATACGGGGTTGGCAGCGGCGGCTCTGGCCACGTGAGCGGTTACACTCTGGCACACGAGCAGCTCGAAGCCGGGCTTGCCGACTGGCTGGGGTATCCGCGCGCGTTGCTGTTTATCTCGGGATTTGCCGCTAATCAGGCGGTGATTGCCGCGCTCGGTAATAAAGACGATCGCATCGTTGCCGACAGGCTAAGCCACGCCTCGTTGCTGGAGGCGGCAAACTTAAGCCCGGCGGCGTTGCGCCGCTTTGCCCATAACGATGCCACGCATCTCGCGACGCTGCTGGCAAAACCCATCGGCGGCGAACAACTGGTCGTCACCGAAGGGGTGTTCAGTATGGACGGCGATAGCGCGCCGCTGGCGGATATCGCCCGGGTAACCCGACAGGCAAACGGCTGGCTGATGGTCGACGATGCGCATGGCATTGGAGTATGCGGCGACGAGGGGCGCGGTAGCTGTGATGTCCACCAGATCACGCCGGATATCCTGATTGTCACCTTCGGTAAAGGGATCGGTGTGAGTGGCGCGGCGGTACTGTGCAGCGCGTCGCTGGCCGAATATCTGATACAGTTCGCCCGCCATCTGATTTACAGCACCAGTATGCCGCCCGCACAGGCCGCAGCCATCAGCGCTTCGCTTGCGGTGATTCGTTCCGAAGAGGGTGCGCAACGGCGGCATAAACTGAACGCGCTGATTGCACAATTTCGCGCGGGTGCGAAGGCGCAAAACCTGGCGGTGACCGCGTCTGACAGCGCCATTCAGCCGCTGATCGTCGGCGAAAACAGCCGCACGCTGGAGCTGGCCACGCAGTTACGGGCGCACGGCTGTTGGGTGACCGCGATTCGCCCGCCAACCGTCCCGCCAGGCACTGCCCGGTTGCGCTTAACGCTCACTGCCGCCCACGAGCCGGAAGATATTGAGCAGTTACTGGAGATATTGCATGACGCGCGTTGATAAACAAGCCATCGCCGATACTTTCGGTCGCGCCGCTCGCAGCTACGACCAGCACAACGGATTACAGCAGCAGAGCGCAGAATTACTGCTTTCCCGTCTCCATTCAGCCCCTGTTGCTCAGGTACTGGATGCCGGATGCGGCCCAGGATTGCTGAGCCGCTACTGGCGAGAGCAGGGGGCGCGGGTAACGGCACTGGATATCTCCCTGCCTATGCTGGAGGAGGCCCGGCGCAGGCAGGCGGCAGAACGGTACGTGCAGGCGGATATCGAAGCCATGCCTTTTACTGACGCTGAATTTTGTCTTGCCTGGAGTAACCTGGCGGTGCAGTGGTGTGATGATGTGCGCCAGGCGCTGGCAGAGTTATACCGCGTGGTGCGCCCCGGAGGACACATTGCCTTTACCACCCTGGTGAACGGTTCGCTGCCTGAACTGAATCAGGCGTGGCGGGCGATTGATGACCAGCCGCATGCCAATCGCTTTCTGCCCGCGGCGCAAATCCACGACGCTTTATCAGGCTGGCGCTATCAGGCGGGCATTGAGCCGGTCACTCTCTCTTTTGCCGGCGCGCTTGAGGCCATGCGATCGCTAAAAGGGACGGGAGCCACTCATCTGCATGCCGGGCGCAGGCAAGGGCTGACGCGCGGAGGGCTGCAACGCTTACAACTGGCCTGGCCGCAACAGCAGGGGACATTCCCGCTGACCTATCAACTTTTCTGGGGAGTCATCACACGTGACTGAACGCTATTTTGTCACCGGCACGGATACTGAGGTCGGAAAAACCGTGGCGAGCTGCGCGCTCTTGCAGGCGGCAAACCTTCTGGGGCGGCGAAGCGCGGGTTACAAACCGGTGGCCTCGGGCAGCGAAATGACCGCGCAGGGGCTGCGCAACAGTGACGCGCTGGCTTTGCAGCGCAACAGCAGCGTTATGCTCGATTATGCTCTGGTAAACCCCTGGACCTTTGCGGAGCCGACATCGCCACACATTGTCAGCGCGGAGTCCGACATGCCCATTACGCTCGAAGGACTGTCTGACGGACTGCGGACGCTGGAAACGCAGGCCGACTGGGTACTAACAGAAGGGGCCGGGGGGTGGTTTACGCCGCTTTCAGAGACATGGACTTTTGCCGACTGGGTGGTGGCAGAACAATTGCCGGTGATTCTGGTGGTGGGCGTTAAGCTTGGGTGTATTAACCATGCAATGTTGACCGCACAGGCGATAGAGCAGGCGGGGTTGCGCTTTGCCGGCTGGATTGCCAATGATGTTCAGCCGCCGGGCAAACGTCATACCGAGTATCTTGCGACGCTACGGCGCGTGTTGAAAGCACCTTTGATCGGGGAGATCCCCTGGCTTGCCCACGCGCCGTTCGCTACACAAAACGGTCATTATCTCGATCTCAACGTGCTGAATCAGGCGACATCCAGTGCGACAGAAGCTGGTCATCCAGTTGTCTGACATCCCCTTCGGCAACGTTGCGACCACGATGTAACAGACAGAAACGGTCGGCAACCCGGCGGATAAACGACAGATGCTGTTCGGCCAGCAGGATAGTCATACCGAAATCCTGGTTGAGCCGGACAAGTAAATTGCCGAGTTTATGGATAAACGCCTGTCCAAGCCCGCGTGTGGGTTCGTCCAGAATCAGCAGCCGCGGGCGATTGACGAGGGCGCGTGCCATCGCCAACTGATGCTGATTATCCTCAGACAGCCCTGCTCCTTTCACCTGACGTAGCCCGTACAGTTCGGGAAACAGGTCGTAGACCTCACGATTGACGGTACTGCGGGGCTCTCCACAGGCAAGCATAGCGATATGCAGATTCTCCTCGACGGTCATTTGTGAAAATATTCGTCTGTCCTGGGGAACATAGCCTATCCCCATTGCACTGCGATGTTCCGCCTGCAAGTTCAGTAAATCCCTGGGGGGGCCTCCTGCCTCTTGCCAGACCATGCTACCGCTCTCCACGGGCAAATAACCGGTAATACAATTTATTAACGTTGTTTTGCCCATCCCTGGGAGGCCGATAACAGAGGTGCATACGCCGGGGGAAAGATCGAGATCGACATTCCATAGCGTATGTTGATTGCCGTAATACTGATTGACTGCACGTAAGCTCAACACGGTTCGCTCCTTATCTCTGATCGGATGACAGAGAAGTTGTTATTCAGTTCAGTGCAAAAGGCTTGCCAGAACATGAAAACAGGCTTTTTTTCGGAACCCACTGATGAATGAGAGAGTTAAAGCGGGTATTGCGCCTCGCAGGCGAAAATATATGCTCTTTGACAGTGCCGGGGCTGGCAGGAAATGGTGCATTCGATCGGCAAAATGTGAGCACGATCGCATGATAATTCGCCGTTTCGTTAGCAGATATTCTGCAAAAATAAGCGAGAAAAAATTTTTACTGGCCTCAAAGAGGCTCAGGGGACGTTTCAGGCGACAGGCGAAGCATATGGGCTGGAAGCAGTTATCCACTATTCCTGTGGATAACCTTGTGCATTAGAGTTAGAAAAAGTGCGAGAAGCGAGTAAACACGCGGCTTGCGCCTGAATTGCTGCGAAAGGCGTCTTTTGAAATATTTCTTTATTTTTTAATTAGTTAAATAAAAGCAATCCTTGTAAGAAATCTGTCACCCACTGCCATAAAACTTTCATTACCAGGCTTGACAAGTGTTAAAAAAGGAAATGTTCTGGGGATAACCCGCTTTTGCTGGTGTTTTGTACCGTCAGGGGTGATTTTCGAGGTGTGCTGCTCGTGCTCTACCTGTGAGTAGAAGATATTCCTGATTGCGCCACTGTTTTTACATCCAGTATTATTTATTGGCAAATCTCGCTGTGGTGAGTAAAATTACTTTCCTGCCCGCTCATTCCTTCATCAGGTAGCCGTCCATGAGTAAACCATTCAAACTGAATTCCGCTTTTCGTCCCTCTGGCGATCAGCCAGAAGCTATTCGTCGCCTGGAAGAGGGGCTCGAAGACGGTCTGGCTCATCAGACTTTGCTGGGCGTGACCGGTTCAGGGAAAACGTTCACCGTGGCGAATGTCATTGCCGATTTACAGCGCCCGACGATGGTGCTGGCACCGAACAAAACCCTTGCGGCGCAGCTCTATGGCGAAATGAAAGAGTTCTTTCCTGATAACGCCGTGGAATATTTCGTCTCCTATTATGACTACTATCAGCCGGAAGCCTATGTGCCGAGTTCGGACACATTTATCGAAAAAGACGCCTCGGTGAACGAGCACATCGAGCAGATGCGTTTGTCGGCTACCAAAGCGCTGCTTGAACGTCGTGATGTGATCGTGGTGGCATCGGTCTCCGCAATTTACGGTCTGGGCGATCCGGATCTGTATCTGAAGATGATGTTGCACCTGACCAAAGGAATGATCATCGATCAGCGCTCCATACTGCGTCGTCTGGCTGAGTTGCAGTACACCCGCAATGACCAGGCGTTTCAGCGCGGCACCTTTCGTGTGCGCGGCGAGGTGATCGATATCTTCCCGGCGGAATCGGACGATATTGCCCTGCGCGTTGAGCTGTTTGATGAGGAAGTGGAGCGGCTGTCGCTGTTTGACCCGCTGACCGGGCACGTCGAGTCCACCATCCAGCGCTTTACCGTTTACCCCAAAACCCACTACGTCACCCCACGTGAGCGCATCGTTCAGGCGATGGAAGAGATCAAGGTCGAACTGGTCGAGCGTCGCAAGGTGCTGCTGGAGAACAATAAACTGCTGGAAGAACAGCGGTTGACCCAGCGTACGCAGTTTGATCTGGAGATGATGAATGAGTTGGGGTATTGCTCCGGTATCGAAAACTACTCGCGTTACCTTTCCGGGCGCGGGCCGGGCGAGCCGCCGCCCACGCTATTTGATTACCTTCCGGCGGATGGCCTGCTGGTGATTGATGAATCCCACGTCACCATTCCGCAAATTGGCGGTATGTTCCGCGGCGACCGTGCGCGTAAAGAGACGCTGGTGGAGTACGGCTTCCGTCTGCCGTCCGCGCTCGATAACCGTCCACTGAAATTCGAGGAATTCGAGGCGCTGGCACCGCAAACCATTTATGTGTCGGCGACGCCGGGCAACTATGAGCTGGAAAAATCCGGCGGCGAGGTCATTGACCAGGTTGTACGTCCGACCGGGTTGCTCGATCCGATTATCGAAGTGCGACCGGTAGCCACCCAGGTGGACGACCTGCTCTCCGAAATCCGCAAACGCGCCGCCATCAACGAGCGTGTGCTGGTCACGACACTGACCAAACGCATGGCGGAAGATTTGACTGAATACCTGGAAGAACACGGTGAGCGAGTGCGTTACCTGCACTCCGATATCGATACGGTTGAACGTATGGAGATTATCCGTGATTTACGTCTTGGCGAGTTCGATGTGCTGGTGGGCATCAACCTCCTGCGTGAAGGTCTGGATATGCCGGAAGTGTCGTTGGTGGCGATTCTGGATGCGGATAAAGAAGGGTTCCTGCGTTCTGAGCGTTCGCTGATTCAGACCATTGGCCGTGCGGCGCGTAACGTTAACGGGAAGGCCATTCTCTATGGCGACAAAATTACCCCGTCCATGGCGAAGGCGATGGGAGAAACCGAGCGTCGTCGCGAGAAACAGCAGCAGTACAACGAAGAACACGGCATCACCCCGCAGGGTTTGAACAAAAAAGTGGTGGATATTCTGAGCCTCGGCGAGAGTCTGGCGAAGACCAAAGGCAAAGGTCGCGGGAAATCGCGGACGCCGGCTCAGGTGGAAGCCGCCGAACTGGCGTTAACCCCAAAAGCGCTGCAGCAGAAAATTCACGAGCTGGAAGGACAGATGATGCAGCATGCGCAGAATCTCGAATTCGAAGAGGCAGCGAAATGCCGCGATCAGCTGCATCAATTGCGGGAATTGTTTATTGCCGCCTCGTAACAAGATGCCGGTCACGAAATTCACCTGCGCATCTTAATGTTTGCTTAATGAAAGCCGATTACTCTCCTGTGAAAAATCAGGAGAGTACCTATGCACAAAGAAAACCTGGCTCAGTATCTGGCCGTTGCCCTGTCTCTTGCCATCATCATCGGCTTTACCCATCTCTGGGTGCTCTCTTACTAAGATTACCTTAACGTGCAATAGCGTTGAGTTTCACCCACGCACGCACGCCCGGGCCAGGCTGACGGTTATGCAAAAAGAATTGCGCGTCGTGGAGTTGCGCGATGCGTGAAACGATACTCAATCCAAGCCCCGATCCCCCGTAGCGGCTATCCATGCGCACAAACGCTTTACTCAATTCTCCGCTACGGGATTCATCCACGCCTGACCCCTCATCTTCCACTGACAGAACCGGTGTGGGGCCGCCGACAAGGCTCACGGTAATGGTGGTACCTGCCGGGCTATACCGATGGGCATTTTCCACCAGATTGCGCAGCAGCACCTGCAAGAGCGTGGCATCACCTGCCACCGCGATATCTTCTGACATTTCCGGCAACTGTAAATGTTGCTGTCGGGTTTGCAGCATTCTCTCCAGTTCACTGTGGACTGGCATGACCACATCTTCCAGCAGCATCACCTGCTGATAGCTTCCTGCGGAAAAAGATTGCCCGACGCGAGCGAGCTGCAGTAACTGGGCAATATTTTCAGTCATCTGGTCCAGACGCTGGAGCAGCGGGGCGACATCCAGGGCATGGCTTTTGGCCATCAACTCCAGGTGCAGGCGCAGACCTGCCAGCGGCGTTCGCAATTCGTGGGCCACGTCGGCGGTAAACAGACGCTCACGATCCAGCGTGACGGTAAGGCGCGAAACCAGCTGATTGATGGCAGCGGCAACGGCTTCCACTTCGCGTACCGGATTTTCCAGCATGATGGGTTCAAGGTTGCCCGGCGCACGTGCATCCAGCTCGCGCTGTAATGCCGAGAGAGGGCGGGTAATGGTTTTTAACGCCTTAAAACAGAGCAGCAGGGCGAGGCCAATGATCAACAGGCTCGGCACGAGGAGGCTGGCGACAGCCTCGTGCACTTCATGCTCGACCTGTTTATGGTTGTTATGGTTGTGAATCGCGCTTTCCACCAACAGCTGGACTTGTTCTTTGCTCTCATGCCATAGCCAGAACACGCTGACCAGTTGACAAACCACCAGAATAGCCCCGACGGTGAGCAGTAAGCGGCTTCGCATCGACCAATTCTTGACCTGAAATATCGCCATGGTTATTCCTGTTTATCGGCGTGAATCAACATATAACCGTAGCCGCGCACGGTACGGATACGCGATTTGCCGATTTTGTCACGCAGGTTATGGATATGCACTTCCAGCGTATTGGTGGCCGGTTCGTTGTCCCAGTTGTAAATGTCGTTATAGAGGATTTCACGGTGTACCGGCGTGCCCACTTTCATTAGCAGGCGTGACAGCAGCGCGTACTCTTTTGGCGTAAGCTCCAGCAGTTCTTCGCTGAGCCATACCTGGCGGCGAGTCAAATTCAGCCGCAAATTGCCATTCGTTAATTCGCTGTCCGCCTGATTATTGTGGCGACGCAGCAGAGCACGAATACGCGCGTTAAGCTCTTCGAGAGCAAAAGGCTTAACTAAATAATCATCCGCGCCGGTGTCCAGCCCGGAAATACGATCGGCGAGTGTGTCCCTTGCGGTCAAAATTAATACCGGCAGCGTAAACTTCTCGCGGCGGACACGCTCGAGGAAATGGAGACCATCTTCGTCAGGAAGACCGAGATCAAGCACCATCAGACTGTAGTGTCCGGTCGCCAGACTCAGGCCCGCTTCATGCGCGGTGGATACGCCATCGCAGGCGTATCCTTCACTTTGCATGGCCAGAATCAATCCCTGTAATAACAGCGCATCATCTTCTACGACCAGAATTTTCATTTCGGCTCTCCACGACAGGCAGTCAAAATATCATCTTGCGCACGGTATTCCTTCGTACTGACCCCTGTCATACCCAACATGGTCGAGAAGAGATTATCCTGCGAAAAGTGCTTTTGTTGTGCCTCTTGTTGCAGGCACTGATTATCGACGCCGTAACGCTTTTGATAATCCTCCGACAGCCAAATAAGCATCGGAATATGTTTTTGCGTTTCCGGGGCGATGGAATAAGGCAAACCGTGTAAATAGACACCGTCTTCACCCAGCGATTCACCATGGTCGGAAAGATAGACCAGGCTGGTGGTGAATTTATCCTGTTTTGATTGCAGTAATTTAATGGCTTTGTCGACAATATAATCAATGTACAAAATGGTGTTGTCGTAAGTATTCACCAGTTGTTCCTGCGTACAGGTCTGAATTTGGCTGGTATCGCAGGTCGGGGTAAATTTACGAAACGCCGCCGGATAGCGGTTATAGTAAGTCGGTCCGTGGCTGCCAATGGTGTGCAATACAATAACGCCATCATGTTGCAGGTTATTGATATAGTCTTCCAACTGATGAAATAACGCTTCATCCTGGCATTCGCCGTCAATGCATAACCCAGGCAGATTCAGCGACGTCACGTCCTGATGAGGAACACGATCGCAGGTACCTTTGCAGCCGCCATCATTTTCATTCCACAACACCTGAATGCCAGCGCGCTGAATAATATCCAGCAAGCCTTCCTGATGATGGGCCAGCTCTTCATCGTAATTCTGGCGTGGCATATTGGAGAACATGCAGGGCACGGAAATGGCCGTTGCCGTACCGCAGGAAGTGGTATTCGGGAAATAGACCACATTATCCTGTTTTAAACGCGGGTTGGTGTCATGGACATAACCGCCCAGTGAAAAGTTGGCGGCACGTGAGGTTTCACCCACGATCAAAATGGTCAGGTTCTTACGCGGGCCATTTTGCATTTGCGCACGCTGTTGCGCGTCTTCACCGATACGCACCAGCGGCAAATTATCCATGCGATGATGGCTATACCAGGATAAGCCTGCGGTGATGCTGTTTGACGGACTGAGCGATTTAACCAGTTCTTTATTATTACGAAACAGCGAGGCGTAATCTTTATAAAACAACAGCGCAACGAAAACGATCAGTAACGCAGAAACCGCAATGCTTACGAGGCGACTGATAATACTGCGCCAGGCCGAGACCGGCGCTTTGATTTTAATCCACCAGGCGATAAGTACCATTAACACGCCTGAGAGCAGCAGCACCACAATCATACGTGGCGATAGCAGGGCGAAACTTTCGGCTGGGGTGGTATCCAGAATATTGGTCACCATTGAGCGGTCGATAATAATACCAAAGCTCATAATGAAATATTGCGCAGCCGCGCTGACCAGAACAAAGAGGCTGATCGTCAGACGGTCCAGGCGTAAAAACGAGGCCAGAGTTAAAACAATATTGATGACGCTAAAAGCCACGACGGGCATTGAGGCAAACACCAGCGCGTTATGCAATGAGTCTACTGGCAATAAACTAAATGCCTGGCGATAAAATGCGATATTTAATATCAGTGCGATATAAAGCGCGAACAAAATCAGAAAGTTCAGGCGGCTTAAGGTCGGCCGGGAAAGACGAAAGGTAGGCATGACAACGATCCTGACAAAGACAGGATGACTATTGTGGACGTGAATCTTTAAGACAACCTTAAGAAATTAAGGAAACGTGATGGCGCGAGCACAAATCGCGCTCGCCACGTGATTAACCCAGGGCCTGAACTGCTTTTTCCAGCGCTTCGCGCAACAAATGTCTGTCATGACGATAGGGGATATCGCTGGCGTCCAGCACCCCCTGAATAACGACCCGGTCAGAGACAGCAGAAACATCCACTTTCGGCCCAACAATCACGGCATCAATGATCGGTTTACCGACATACTGTTCCATGATTGTCAGCTTATCCTTAAGCGTAAGACTGGCGGCGGCCACGCTCAACTCTTTACCGAGATTACCGATATAGACCACTGGCGCGGGGGTGCGGCGCAATGCCTGAGAAAGATCCTCCAGCAGCAGTAAAGGCAACAGGCTGGTATAAAAACTTCCCGGGCCGATTAAAATCAGATCCGCTTCTGCAATCGCCTGAACGGCTTCCCGCGTGGCGTGTACTTTAGGGAACAGCATCAATTCCTGTACCGGGGATTCCAGCAGGTCGATATTCACTTCGCCGTAGACCATGTGGCCTTCGTTGTCTGTTGCCATCAAATCAACGGGTTGCTCAGACATCGGGATAAGAAACGCATCCACTTTTAGCAGGTTACGAATGAGATTTATCGCTTCCAGAGGGCGCACGCTGAGATGGTCTAACGCCTTCAACATCAAATTTCCGAGGTTATGACCGGAAAGTTCGCCATTACCGCTAAAACGGTACTCAAACATCGCCGACGCGACGCTGGGTTCCGTAATAAGCTGATTTAAACAGTTGCGCATATCGCCCCAGGCGATCCCTCCCTCAGAGCGGCGAATACGCCCGGTAGAGCCGCCGTTATCCGTGGTCGTCACGATACCTGTGAGCCGCGAGCCTAATGATGATAAAGCCGACATCACGCGGCCCAGACCGTGCCCACCGCCAAGCGCAACGACGCGATCCAGATCCGCAAGAGTGCGATTACGCATAAACCTTCCTTATAAATGATTACCGCGCTACGTTAACCTAAATACCACCTAATGACGATGCCGTGCAGGGTGGAAAATGACGTATATCAAAGCAAAAAAGGGATTTTCACGTACTCTGTAATGAAAATGCACGATCATGTCGCTATATACATGTTTATATAGCGATAATGATGTTGGCGAAACAAAACGCTTCGCGCTACTATCGCCATAACGAATTTATCTCGTTACGCACAACATACACTCTAGCCTCTGTACCTAAGTCTGACGATAGGGTCCTTTGGCCGTGGCGATACCACCGGTATCAGCCGCCAGGGTGCAGGAAGAAATGACTGCATCTCCCGTATTTGGAAAGGTGTACATGGCCACACAATTGACTGACCCGTTCGCGCGTAAGTTCTTTTACTTGCGCTTGTCGATCACTGACGTATGCAACTTCCGTTGCACTTATTGCCTGCCCAACGGCTACAAACCGGGTGGCGTCACCAATAAAGGATTTCTCAGCCTTGAGGAAATTCGTCGCGTTACGCGTGCGTTTTCTGCAATGGGCACAGAGAAAGTCCGCCTGACCGGTGGCGAACCTTCCCTGCGTCGCGACTTTACCGACATTATCGCTGCCGTGCGAGAAAACCACGCCATCCGCCAGGTTGCGGTCACTACTAACGGTTACCGTCTGGCCCGTGATGTGGCGCACTGGCGTGACGCCGGACTGACGGCGATCAATGTCAGCGTTGACAGTCTCGATGCGCGTCAATTTTTCGCGATTACCGGTCAGGACAAGTTTAAGCAGGTGATGGAAGGTATTGATGCTGCTTTTGCGGCGGGCTTTGAGAAGGTCAAAGTTAATACCGTGCTGATGCGCGACGTCAATCACCACCAGCTCGACACCTTTCTTGCCTGGATCCAACCTCGCCCCATTCAATTGCGTTTTATCGAACTGATGGAAACCGGCGAAGGCAGCGATCTCTTTCAAAAACACCATATCTCCGGCGATGTGCTGCGTGGTGAGCTGCTTAAACGCGGCTGGATCCAGAAGCTGCGCAGCCGCAGTGATGGCCCGGCACAGGTTTTCTGCCATCCGGACTATGCCGGCGAGATTGGTCTGATCATGCCCTATGAAAAAGACTTTTGCGCCAGTTGTAACCGGCTGCGGGTCTCTTCTGTCGGAAAGCTGCATTTATGCCTGTTTGGCGATGGGGGCGTAGACCTGCGCGATCTGCTGCAGGATGACAATCAGCAAGCCGCGCTGGAAGCGCGCATTGCCGCGTCCCTTGCACACAAAAAACAGACCCATTTTCTGCATCAGGGCAATACCGGCATTACGCAAAATCTGTCTTACATTGGCGGATAATGGCCGCAAGGAGAAAAAGCAATGAGTCAGGTGAGTACTGAATTTATTCCAACCCGTATCGCGATTCTTACGGTTTCCAGCCGTCGTGGCGAAGAGGACGACACGTCCGGTCATTTCCTGCGCGACTCCGCGCTGGAGGCCGGGCATAACGTGGTGGCGAAAGCCATCGTCAAAGAGAACCGCTACGCCATCCGGGCGCAGGTCTCGGTGTGGATTGCCAGCGATGACGTCCAGGTGGTGCTGATTAATGGCGGCACCGGTTTTACCGATGGGGACCAGGTGCCGGAAGCCTTATTGCCGCTTTTTGACCGTGAAGTAGAAGGGTTTGGCGAGGTATTCCGCATGCTCTCTTTCGAAGAGATTGGCACCTCCACGCTGCAATCGCGCGCGGTAGCGGGTATCGCCAACAAGACGCTGATTTTCGCTATGCCGGGTTCCACTAAAGCTTGTCGCACCGCATGGGACAATATCATTGCGCCGCAGCTTGATGCGCGCACGCGCCCGTGTAATTTTCACTCCCACATTAAGCCTTAATTTATGTCACAACTGACCCATATTAACGCCGATGGCGAAGCGCATATGGTGGATGTCTCTGCCAAAGCCGAAACCGTGCGGGAAGCCCGTGCCGAAGCGTTCGTGACCATGCAGCCGCAAACGCTGGCGATGATTATTGACGGCAGCCATCACAAAGGTGATGTCTTTGCCACGGCGCGTATTGCGGGCATTCAGGCGGCAAAACGCACCTGGGAGTTAATTCCGCTGTGTCATCCGCTATTGCTCAGCAAAGTGGAAGTGCAATTACAGGCGCAGCCGGCGCATAACCGGGTTCGCATCGAATCGCTGTGCCGCCTGAGCGGGAAAACAGGTGTGGAAATGGAAGCGTTGACGGCGGCGTCGGTGGCAGCGCTGACAATTTACGACATGTGCAAAGCCGTGCAGAAGGATATGGTTATTGGCCCGGTACGTCTGCTGGCGAAAAGCGGCGGTAAGTCCGGTGATTTCAGGGTAGATGCAGATGATTAATGTACTTTTTTTCGCGCAGGTGCGCGAACTGACCGGTTGTGACCGGTTAACGCTGGATGAGGCGTTTCCGTCTGTGGAAGCGGTGCGTCAGCATCTTGCCGCGCGCAACGATCGTTGGGCGCTGGCGCTCGAAAAGGACAAACTGCTGGCGGCGGTAAACCAGACGCTGGTGAGTCTTGAAAATCCCCTCACCGAAGGCGACGAAGTGGCCTTTTTCCCGCCAGTGACCGGGGGTTAAAATGGCACAGACACGTATCGTGGTTGACCATGCGGCGTTTAACGTTGGCGAAGAGTATCAATGGTTGAGCGAGCGAGATGAAGATGGCGCGGTGGTGACCTTTACCGGCAAAGTGCGTAACCATAACCTTGGCGATAATGTCAGTGCTCTGACGCTTGAACACTATCCGGGGATGACGGAAAAGACGCTGGCGGGGATCGTTGAGGAGGCGCGAGAGCGTTGGCCTCTGGGTAACGTCACGGTGATTCACCGCGTGGGTGAACTCTGGCCCGGCGATGAAATTGTCTTTGTCGGCGTGACCAGCGCACACCGTAGCAGCGCCTTTGACGCAGGGCAGTTTATTATGGATTTCCTTAAGACGCGTGCCCCCTTCTGGAAGCGTGAAGCCACGACGCAGGGTGACCGCTGGGTAGAGGCACGGGATAGCGATAAACAGGCGGCGCAACGCTGGTAACGCTATGTCGGGATTGTGTTAATCTTGAAGATGGGTATCCACTTTTTGAGGAGTCATTATGGACAGATTCCCGCGTTCCGATTCTATCGTTTCACCCGCCCGCGCCGGTTTGCAAACCTATATGGCGCAGGTCTATGGCTGGATGACCTGCGGGCTGTTGCTGACGGCTTTTATCGCCTGGTATACGGTATTTAATGAAGCCGTATTAATGGCTATCTACTCCAGCCGGATGGTCTTCTTTGGGCTGATCATTGCGCAACTGGTGCTGGTTTTTGTGCTCTCCGGCCTGATACATAAACTCAGCGCGGGCATGGCGACCACGCTCTTTATGCTCTATTCCGCCCTGACCGGGCTGACGCTCTCGGGCATTCTGTATGCCTACACCGCTGAGTCTATTGCGGCGACCTTTGTCGTGACCGCCGGAATGTTCGGCTCGATGAGTCTCTACGGCTATACCACTAAACGCGACCTGAGCGGTCTTGGTAGCATGCTGTTTATGGGGCTAATCGGTATTCTTCTCGCCTCTCTGGTTAACTTCTGGCTGAAAAGTGAAACGCTGATGTGGGTGGTGACCTATATCGGAGTGGTTATTTTCGTCGGCCTCACCGCCTATGACACGCAAAAGCTGAAAAACATCGGTACCCAGCTTGATGTGAATGATAAAGCGCACCTGCGGAAATATTCGATTTTAGGGGCGTTAACGCTCTATCTCGACTTTATCAACCTGTTCCTGATGCTGCTGCGTATTTTCGGTAACCGTCGTTAATGTTATCCCGGCCGGGGGACGTCAGATAGCCAGTGAAAAGCATAAGCCGCATCCGGACATAACCGGATGCGGCTTGTTCACCTCAGGGAGAAGAGATGAAACCATTTGGTTGGCTTTCGCCGCCGCAAATTAAGCCCACGGAACTCATCGTCAATATCTGCCTGTGGCTGGCTGCGGGCATGGTGCTGGGTATCGGTGTCGCCTGGCTTGCGCTGCGTCTTCCCGTTGTACGGGAGTGGTTTATTCCCGGTCCTGTCATCGTGATATTAATGGTGGCCTTATTTGTCAGCGGGCTTATTCTTCACTGCCTGTTTGCGCGCTTTAGTACGCCGGTAGCGCTTTTCTGGCTTATCTTGATGAACGTGCTGACCGGGCTACTTTTCGCCTGCATCTTCTCACTGGCTGGAACAGCCTTAGCGCTTGGCGTGACTGGCGCGATGTTCGCCATAAGCGCAGTAGTCGCCCACTGCGCGGGCAGCAATATCAGTGGCGGCGGCTACTCTTTGTTGATGTTGCTGGTGGGACTTAGCCTGACGGCGCTGGTTAATATCGGGCTGCACAATGGCCCATTGGAATGGATTGGCTGCCTGGTGATGGTATTGCTGTTCGGATTAACAACGGCGGGCAGCCGTTCGCGGATCCAGATATCTGCCCGCGAACTCTACATGAAAGAATTTACCACGGTACAGGCCTGCGCCATCCATGGCGCATTGCGGGTCTGGCTGAATATGGCAAACCTGGTGTTTGAATTGCTACGCCTGGCAACCTGGGTAATTGATGCCATACGTTCCCGTTAATCAGCCTTTTGCCATCGCTTTCTCATTTTTGGCGCGCAGCTTCTTCGCCCGACTTTCCAGTATCAGATAGGCAATCAGCGCCAGCAGAAGCGGGATAAAATAGTAGAGCACGCGGTAGGCCAGCAGGGCGGCGATAATGACGCCTTGTGACGTATGCTCCCCGGCCAGTAGCGCCAGAAATACGGCTTCCAGTACGCCAATGCCTGCCGGAATATGGACAATCACGCCGGCGATACTGCTGACCAGCAACACGCCCAGTACGAAAAAGAAATTGGTCTGATGGCCCATCAGCAGCCAGATAATCACGCCCATGGCTATCCAGTTGGCGCTGGAAATGGCCATCTGGGCAAGGGCAAATTTCCACGATGGGATCACTAACTTCTGCCCTCTAATCGTGAAATGGCGTCGTTTCGCAAAACCACATGCCCACAGATAGAAGGCGATAAAAAGCAGCAGCACAACGCCAATGATGCGCAGTGTCGTATCGGAAATGTACCAGTGGGCCGGGATGTCCACCACGCCGAACGTGAAGATGATGCCACCGAGTAAAATATAACCCAGCCAGTTGGTCGTGATGCTAAGCGAAAAAATCCGCGTGATAGTACTGCTCGGTAACCCGAGGCGGGAGTAAAGCCGGTAACGCATACCGATTCCGCCTACCCAGGTGCTGAGCGTCAGGTTGAAGGCATAACAGATAAACGAGACCAGCATCACCTGGCGTTTAGCCAGTTTGTGCCCGCAATAGGCGCGACCTAACAGGTCGTAGCAGCCATAGATCAAATAACTGACCACCACCAGCGCGGCAGCCCCCAACAGCACGAGGCGGTTATAGTCGTGTATGACCTTCCATACATCATCCCAGTTCACCTTTTGCGCATACAGCACTAACAGAACGGCAACGGCAATAAAAAAGAGCCAGGTAAGGACTTTTTTAGCCAGCCGCCAGCGAGGATGTGATTTCGCCATCAGGATTTCCCCCCTGAATTTTCAGAAGCGATGCGATCCTGAGTCTCTATTTCCGGCTGGATTGGCGGCTTCACCTGAGCCAGCCTTGGCGTATGTGCGGGCAGCCAGCCAACAAGCGCAGGGAAATGGCGCAAGAAGTGGAACACCACCACACTCTTGGCGAGGTTCCACCAGGTACGTTTCGGAGCCATCGACTCGTCCACGCGCAGGCAATCCTTAGCGATAATCGCGTTGAGGTTGTCGCGCAGCGTCTGGTTGAATTCCCGGTCGTGAATGATCAGGTTGGCCTCCAGATTCAGCGACAGGCTTAATGGGTCAAGGTTGCTCGAGCCGACGGTAGCCCAGTGATCGTCCATTAACGCGACTTTGCCATGCAGCGGACGACGGCGGTATTCGTAGACCTGCACGCCGCCTTTCAGGAGATAGTTATAGAGCAGCTCGGCACCGACTTTGACGATCGGCATATCCGGCTCGCCCTGTACGATAAGTTTCACACGTACCCCGCGACGGGCTGCGTTTTTCATTGCATGCAGCAGGCGATAGCCGGGAAAGAAGTAGGCGTTGGCGATAATAACTTCGCGCTTCGCATTGGCGAGCATTTTCAGATAGTGCCGTTCAATATCATCGCGGTGATCGTCGTTATCGCGCCAGACGAACAGCGCCTGGGCTTCACCGGGCGTACGGTTATCTTCCGCCTGATGGCGACGTCGTTGCCACCAGCGTCTGACCGGCGCATTTTCAGGCAGATTTTCCACTTCGAATTGCAAAATGTCGGCCACCACCGGGCCTTCAACCCGCACGGCATAGTCCTGTTTGGCTTCGGGGCCGTAGCTGGTGACATGTTCAGCGGAAAAATTAATGCCGCCGACAAACGCCACCGTATTATCGATCACCACGATTTTACGGTGCATGCGGCGAAAGACATTGGTTCGCATGCCCAACAGCCGCGGGCGTGGATCGTAGTAGCGAAAGACGACGCCTGCAGAAGTCAGCGCGTTGACGAACTCATCACTGAGATCCGGCGAACCATAGCCGTCGAGTAAAACTTCGATATTTACGCCGCGACGGGCGGCTTTGAGTAAAACCGCATGCAGCTCACACCCCACTTCATCTTCAAACCAGATAAAGGTTTCGAGAATAACTTTCTGCTGTGCCTGCTCTATAGCGGCATAGACCGCCGGGTAAAAGTTTTCGCCATTTTCGAGAAGCTGGATGCGATTACCCTCTTTCCATGTGCATTTCATAGGTGGATCTCCGCACTGAGAGGGGCATGGTCGGATAAATGGCGCCAGTTGCGCAGCGGTAGCGCGGTGGGCGAACTGGCTCCGGCATTTTTCACATAGATACGGTCCAGACGTAACAGCGGCAGGCTGACCGGAAACGTGCGGGCAGGGCGGCCGTGGGCGCGGGTAAAAATCTCTTCCAGTCCGGCCTGCACTTTTAATGGATGGTTCGCCCGCTGCCGCCAGTCGTTAAAATCGCCGGCCACCACCACCGGTTCGTTTTCCGGCAGCGAATTTACCCACTCCGCCAGCATCGTGAGCTGCGCCTGACGATGGGCTTCGCGCAAACCCAGATGCACACAAATCACATGCACAGGCCGATCAATGTCAGGCGGCACGATACGACAATAGAGCAGTCCGCGTTTTTCACTGCCGTCAACCGACACGTCGCGGTTCTCATAGTGTTCGATAGGAAAACGAGAAAGTACGGCGTTACCGTGATGGCCTTCCGGGTAGACAGCATTACGCCCATAGGCGTAATCGCTCCACATCGCATCGGCAAGAAATTCATAGTGGGTGGTATCCGGCCAGTTTTCCACGTGCAGTGGATGAACCTCGTGCGCGCCCATCACTTCTTGCAAACAAACGATATCGGCGCTGACGGTGCGCACCGCATCGCGAAGTTCCGGTAAAATGAAACGCCGGTTGAAGGCAGTAAAGCCTTTATGGGTATTAATGGTGAGTACTTTCAATGAAAATTGACGAGTTTGTTGGGTCATAATTCTCCTGCCAGCCTCACTATCCTGATGAAAATAAATTGTAGTCTCTGTCACAAAAAGATGCGGGGTTACGGAATTTTCTGTAAATATCAGTACTCTTTGTTAAGAGAAAAATTCTTCAGGAGAGATGCCATGAAGTGGCAACAACGTGTTCGTGTCGCAACCGGCCTGAGTTGCTGGCAGATTATGTTGCATATGCTGGTTGTGGCGGTATTAGTAACAGCCTGGATGAGCGGCGCGCTGGTGCGGGTCGGTCTGGGTCTGTGCGTCCTTTATAGCGTTACGGTGCTGCTGATGCTGTTTTTGCAGCGCCACCACGAAGAGCGCTGGCGCGGCATTGGCGATGTCCTGGAAGAGCTGACAACGACCTGGTATTTTGGTGTCGCAATGATCGTGCTGTGGCTGCTGTCACGCGTGATGCAAAATAATCTGTTACTGGCCCTGGTCGGGCTGGTTATCCTTGCCGGCCCCGCCGTCGTCTCCCTGCTGGCCAAAGAAAAACGCATCCAGTCTAAATCCTTCAAAGTGCATTAAGGTTTGAGCGGCGTAAGGTTACATGACCTTACGCCGGAACATCGCATAGGCCACTGAACCCGTGGTGACCGTTATTACCAGCAGCGGCCACACGCTTTGCCAGATAATCGCGAAACTCGCATCCTTCAGATAGATCTGTTTGGTGATGTCCGTAAAGTGGCGGATAGGGTTAATCCATGTCAGATCCTGCAGCCAAACCGGCATATTCTCGACAGGCGAGACATATCCCGAGAGCAAAATAGCGGGCATCATAAAGACAAACACTCCAATAAACGCCTGCTGCTGTGTCGAACACAGGGACGAGATTAGCAGACCGAACCCCACCAGCGACAACCCGTAGATCAGCATCGTGAAATAGAACAGCAGTAGCGATCCGGCAAAGGGAATTTTATAGGCGAGGATCCCGGCGAGCAGCACAATGGTGGCCTGGAAGGTGGCGACCACCAGCGCAGGTATCGCTTTACCGACAAAAATCTGCCATGTCGCCAGCGGTGAAACCAGCAGTTGATCCAGCGTGCCCTGTTCACGTTCACGGGCAACCGAGAGTGAGGTGACGATCATTACGCCGATGGTGGTGATCATGGCGATAAGCGATGGCACCACGAACCACTTATAGTCCAGGTTTGGGTTGTACCAGTTGCGGATCACCAGTTCGCTGTTGTTCGGCTTCGTTTTCCCCTCCATCAGCTCCTGTTGATACTCTTTAACGATCTCTTGCAGGTAATTGGCGGCAATCTGGGCGCTGTTAGAGTTTCGGCCATCGAGAATCAGCTGTAGCGGCGCCTGGGTGAAGGTATCGAGCTTGCGGGAAAAGTCAGCCGGAAAACGCACCAGCAGCAGCGCTTTTTGCTCGTCAATTGTCGGGCGAATCTCCTGCGGGCTTTTCAGCATGAGCACATGGGTAAAGGCTTTGGCCCGGGCAAAGCGTTGGGTCAGCTCCACCGCATGCTTACCGTTATCTTCGTTGTAGACGGCGATGGTGGCGTTAGTGACCTCCAGCGTCGCGGCAAACGGGAACAGCAGCACCTGGATGACAACCGGCAGAATCAGAATGGCCCGGGTCTGCGGTTCACGCAGCAGCGACTGCAGCTCTTTGCGAATCAGTGTCCATAAGCGATGAAACATGGTTGCCGTCCTCATGTCGGGTGGCGCTGCGCTTACCCGACCTACAAGACTCGTAGCCCCGGTCAGCGTAGCGCCACCGGGGAACATACGAGCACAAGAATTAATCCAACCGACGTTTGGTCTTCATCCACGTCAGGCCAATAAACATCGTTGCCGAAGCCAGCAGAAACAGCACGTTGATGACCAGTACCACCGGAATATTGCCCGCCAGAAACAGGCTTTGCAGGGTGCTGACGAAGTAGCGCGCCGGGATGACGTAGGTCACTGCCCGAATCACCGCAGGCATACTGTCAATCTGGAAGATAAACCCGGACAGCATAATTGACGGCAAAAAGGCGGCGTTCAGCGCCACCTGCGCGGCGTTAAACTGATTGCGCGTAATCGTCGAAATCAGTAACCCCATCCCCAACGTACTCAGCAGAAACAGGCTGGTGATAAAAAACAGGATCACCAGCGAGCCGCGATACGGCACCCCGAGAATAAATACCGACACCAGCATGCACAGCAGCATGGCCAGCATGCCAAGGAAGTAATAGGGGATAAGCTTGCACAGCAGGAGTTCCGTACGGGTCACTTCGGTCGAGAGCAACGCCTCCATGGTGCCGCGCTCCCATTCGCGCGCCACCACCAGCGAGGTGAGGATCGCGCCGATTACTGTCATGATGATCGTCACCGCGCCGGGGATAATAAAATGCTGGCTGATGGCCGCCGGGTTAAACCAGTAGCGCATCTGCACGTCAATCAACGGTTCGAAGCTTTCGCCCCGATCTTCGGCCCGCTGCTGTTGCCAGATCTGCCAGATCCCCTGTACATAGCCCTGGACGAAGTTGGCGGTATTGGGCTCGCTGCCATCGGTTATCACCTGCAGCGGGGCATCTTCACCAGGACGCGCCATCTGTTCCGCAAAATTTACCGGAATGACCACCAGTCCGCGAATGCGCCCGGCCTGCATCATCTGAATAAGCTGCTGGCGATTATCGCTGACCGTTGCATCAAACCACGGAGAGCCGGTCATGGTATGGGCGAAGTCCAGCGCCTCTTCGCTGTGCTGTTCCAGTAAAATGCCCACCCGCAGTTTGCTGGAGTCCAGGTTAATGCCATAGCCGAAAATAAACAGCAGCATTAACGGGATCACCACGGCAATCAGCCAGCTACTGGGATCGCGCACAATCTGGCGCGTCTCTTTGACGCAGAGCGCGCGCACGCGGCGCAGGGAGAGAGGGCTACGCATCGTGATGCTCCTTATCCCAGTTATGAATGAGCGTGATAAACGCATGCTCCATTGTCGGGTCGGTATGCTCTGCATCAGCCGTCTGGGCTTTCAGGGCATCCGGCGTCCCGCTGGCGATAAGCTTGCCGCGATAGACCAGCCCGATGCGGTCACAGTATTCGGCTTCGTCCATAAAGTGGGTGGTGACCATCACCGTCACCCCTTTCTCCACCATGCTGTTGATGTGCAGCCAAAACTCGCGGCGGGTCAGCGGATCGACGCCGGATGTCGGCTCATCAAGAAACAGAATGTCCGGTTCATGCATTAGCGCGCAGGCCAGCGCCAGGCGCTGTTTAAAGCCCAGCGGCAGGGCGTCGGTCGCCTGGTCGGCAATAGCCTTAAGGCCAAAGGCGTCAACCATCCGCGAGATCTTATCCTGCTGCGCCCGTCCACGCAGGCCATAGACGCCGGAGAAAAAACGCAGGTTTTGCGCCACCGTGAGGTTGCCGTAAAGAGAGAATTTTTGCGCCATATAACCCAGATGCTGGCGCGCCTGGCCGGAGCTGGTTTTTAAGTCCATATTCAGCACCAGCGCTTTGCCGGAGCTGGGAACCAGTAACCCGCACATCATCTTAAAAGTGGTGGATTTACCGGCGCCATTTGGCCCAAGCAGGCCGAAAATTTCGCCGCGCTTCACGGTAAAGTTGACATGATCGGTGGCGGCGAAATCGCCGAATTTCTTCGTCAGTTGCCGGGCTTCGATCACCGTCTCATCCGGTGTGCCGTCCACCGTATGTAAAATGGCCCCCAGCGGCGATTGGGTAAAAGCGGCGCCGCCCAACAGGTCGATAAAGGCGTCTTCAAAGCGCGGTGCGGTTTCTTCAATATCGAGTTGCGTTAACGCTGAGGCGCTGCGCAGGTCATCAATGCTCGACCCTTTCGCCAGAATCATCCGCACGGAGCGCCCCTGGATCATCCCGTCGCTGACCTGCGGCAGTTTCAGCAGACGTTGCAATAGTTGACGGTTGTTTTCCTGTTCACTGTGGGCGAGAAAACTGCGCCCGGCCATGGTTTGTGTCAGGGCGCGTGGTTCCCCCTGATAGAGCAATTCCCCTTCGTTCATCAGCAGCACATCGCGACATTGTTCCGCTTCGTCCAGATAAGAGGTGCTCCATAATATCAACATGCCGTCCCCGGCAAGGGTGTGCACCATCTGCCACAATTCCCGGCGTGATATCGGGTCCACGCCGACGCCGGGTTCGTCCAGCAACAGCACTTTAGGCTGACCCACCAGGGTGCAGGCAAGCCCCAGTTTCTGCTTCATGCCACCGGATAATTTACCTGCCAGCCGCCCGGTAAAGGGGGCGAGGGCGGTGAACTCCAGCAGTCGGGCAAAGGTCTCTTTGCGTGCCTCGCCGGTGACGCTGCGCAGATCGGCGTACAGATTGAGGTTTTCCAGCACTGTGAGGTCTTCATACAGGCCGAATTTTTGCGGCATATAACCAAGCGATGCATGCAGTTCGCTGTTGCTGGCGATGGGGTCGAGGCCAATAACCTCAGCGCTACCTTCATCGGGTTTCATCAGTCCGGCAAGCATGCGCATCAGGGTGGTTTTCCCGGCGCCATCCGGCCCAACGAGCCCCGTGACGTACCCGGCTTTCACGGTGCAGTCCAGGCGAGCGACGGCGGGTTTCTCCATCCCGGCGAAGCGCTTGACCAGGCCGTTCAGGCGGATCGTTGCCTCACTCATTCCGTGCTCCATTATCGAAGCTTACGGTGACCGGCATTCCCTGGCGCAATGCGTCATCGGCGTCGGTAACGATAATGCGCAGCCGATAGACCAAGTCGGTACGCAAATCCGGCGTTTCCACGGTTTTCGGGGTGAATTCAGCCGTCGGGGAGACGAAGCCGATTTTGCCGTGATAGGGCTTATTGGGGCGACCATCAACGTAGAGCAATACGGTCTGACCTGGCTGGGCCTGATGCAAATTGACTTCGCTGATGTAGGCGCGAACCCAAACCGGGCGGGTCAGGGAGAGCGTCAGAACGGTGCTGCCAGCATTTAACATGCTACCTGGCTCCACGGCGCGGGTAAGCAGGGTACCGTTAGAGGGCGAAACCAGTTGTGTATCCTGCAAATCCAGCGCTGATTGCGCCAGTTGCGCCTGCGCCTGTTCGAGGCTGGCCTTTGCCTGCGCTATCTCCTGCGGGCGATTACCGGTACGGTACTGGCTCAGTTTATCCTGCGCCGATTTCAGCGTGGCGTACGCCTGGTCGCGAGAGGAACGTGCATTTTCCAGGTCATTGGCGGAAATGGTCCGGCTTTTCCATAGCCCCTGCTGGCGCTGATAAAAGTTTTGCGCGTAATCGTAGGCCGCCTGCGCCTGGTTAACCGCTGCTGCCGCCTGGGAAATTTCTTCATCGCGATAGCCTGCAGTGACCAGGTCGTATTTTGCCTTTGCCGTCGAGACATTAGCCTTCGCCTGCAAAAGGGCGTTCTCGTAAGGCGCTTTATCGATTTGGCCAAGCACCTGCCCGGCGGTAATCGTATCCCCTTCATCCACCGCCAGCGAGGCGAGTCGCCCCCCGACCCGGAAACTCAGATTAACGGTGCGAATATCGACATTTCCATACAGCGTGAGGGATGCAGCCTGTCGGCTTTGATACCACATCCAGCCCCCGCCAAGCGCGGCGAGTATAAAAACGACAATCAACACGATGACGACAGGCTTTTTCATAACCCGGAACTCCTTGTTAATCCCTGCAGGATAAGATCGATATGACACGTGATGACCTGGCAAATCAGGTCGGTTTTCTCATCGTCGAATTGCGCCCATCCGGTGCGCAGCAAAATGGTTTCCCGACCCAGGCGGAAGGCAAGGATCTCGCCGATCAGCGCATGGGTATGCAAAATGGTTTGCGTATCATTGGCGTCTCTGCCGGTGTAAGCCGCAATCAGCCGGGTAAGGTGACTGTGCAACGGGGCGATCACCTGGTCATGTACTAACTGATAGGCGCGGGTAGGGGAGAGCTGTTCACGTGAAATAAATTTACTCAGATTAAGCGTGTCATCGTGGGTGAGCAGCACAATCATATTTTTGCAGGCCCGATGTATCAGTTCCCGTATTGCCGCTTTATCGGGTTGCGCATGAGTGAACAGCCGTTCGGCGGCTTCGGCGTGGGGACGAAAATTGGCGCCAATAAAATCGGCGATCCACTGGGCGCAGGCGAGATAGAGATCCTCTTTTGATCCGAAGTAGTAAGGGATCGCGGCAATATTCTGTCCCGCCAGCGCAGCGATATCGCGCGTGGTGGCATGCAACCCGTATTCGCCAAACTGCGCAAGGGCGGCAGCAATCAACTGGTTTCTGGCCTGTTCACCTTTACTGGTCGTCGAGTTCATATTCATCGGCAGAATAAAATTAATCAATCGATTGATTAACTTTATGGCGATTTTTTCGCCGTGTCCAGTCGCAAAACATCCCATTTTAGGGCTTAAAACAGGGGGCGATTGCCCAGGCTCCCGGGCCATCCGGGCTGGGAGAATCGGAGAAATATTTCTTCAATGATTAGCAGAGCGATATTTTATGCGCTGTGTCACAAAAGCTGTTACACTCCGCCCCTTCATGACATTGTGGTTTTTGTCATCTGTCATATTATTATCTCCTCGAAAACTACACCTGTTATGGTCGGGGCGGTGCGGAGTTGTTATGTCTTTTGATTCCCTTGGCCTGAACCCGGAAATTCTGCGTGCTGTCGACGAGCAGGGCTACCGTGAGCCAACCCCTATTCAGCAGCAGGCGATCCCTGCGGTGCTGGAAGGCCGCGACCTGATGGCGAGCGCCCAGACTGGTACCGGCAAAACCGCGGGCTTTACGCTGCCGCTGCTGCAACGTCTGGTGCAAAAAGAGCCGCATGCGAAAGGCCGTCGTCCGGTGCGTGCGCTGATCCTGACGCCAACGCGCGAACTTGCCGCGCAAATCGGCGAAAACGTACGTGATTACAGCAAATATCTGAACCTGCGCTCGCTGGTGGTTTTCGGCGGCGTGAGCATTAACCCGCAGATGATGAAGCTGCGTAGCGGTGTCGATATCCTCGTCGCTACACCGGGTCGTCTGCTGGACCTCGAACACCAGAATGCCGTCAAACTGGACAGCGTTGAGATCCTGGTTCTGGACGAAGCCGACCGCATGCTGGACATGGGCTTTATCCATGATATTCGCCGCGTATTGGCTAAACTGCCTGCGCGTCGTCAGAATCTGCTGTTTTCCGCGACTTTCTCGGACGACATCAAAAGCCTGGCCGAAAAGCTGCTGCGTAACCCGCTGGAAATCGAAGTGGCGCGCCGTAACACCGCCTCCGAGCAGGTGACGCAACATGTTCATATGGTCGACAAGAAACGTAAGCGCGAGCTGCTCTCCCAGATGATTGGCGAAGGCAACTGGCAGCAGGTGCTGGTCTTCACCCGCACCAAACACGGTGCGAACCATCTGGCTGAACAACTTAACAAAGACGGTATTCGCAGCGCGGCTATCCACGGAAATAAAAGCCAGGGCGCGCGTACCCGTGCGCTGGCAGACTTTAAATCGGGTGATATCCGCGTACTGGTCGCCACTGACATTGCGGCCCGTGGTCTGGATATCGAAGAACTGCCGCACGTCGTCAACTACGAGCTGCCGAACGTGCCGGAAGATTATGTACACCGCATTGGCCGTACCGGCCGCGCTGCGGCAACCGGTGAAGCGCTGTCGCTGGTGTGTGTTGATGAACATAAATTGCTGCGCGATATCGAACGTTTGCTGAAAAAAGAGATCCCGCGTATTGCCCTGCCGGGTTACGAGCCCGATCCATCTATCAAGGCCGAGCCGATTGTGAATGGTCGTCAGAGCCAGGGTCGCGGTGGCCGTGGTCAGGGCGGTGGCGGTGGTCGCGGACAACAGCAGCCACGCCGTAACGACGGTGGCGCGCCGAAAGCGAAAGCACCTCGTACGCAGGAAGGCAGTAAACCGGCGGGTGAAAAACCGCGCCGTCGTCGCCCGCGTAAACCCGCAGCGAGCGCCTGACGCCTGATGTGATTAAAAAGCCCTGCCAGCGTGCAGGGCTTTTTTCTGGGTTTTTGTCCGGTGCCGTTTGTTACTCTCTTCCCTGAAGCTGAGGGATCCCCACAAAATAATACGAGCACGGAAAGTCCCCTCTCCATGAGGGAGAGGGCCAGGGTGAGGGGGAAACACGCGGCTCTGGTGGTCATTCCGTTCACCTTCTGTTCCTTGCTTTTCTGTCGCGACAAAACCTGTGAACGTGCCAGGGTGGCTCATCGCCACCACCCTGGCGACCCGGGCTCCCGGCCACGAAAATCGCCGCTGGCGCGGTCCATGAGACTTATGTCGTCTGACTGTCGGGTCGGGGACCAGCCTGCGTCCTTGCAGGCTATCCCCTCCGCCCGCTTCCCTGCGGGCGGCCCCGGTCAGCCATCAACGCCTCATCGATTTTCAGCCGGACCCAGTCATCGCTGTAACGGTTTTATTCTCATTACGCGGTGTTATCGCTGTAAAACGTAATATTACCGGGAATTCCTCAGCCCTCAGGAAGAGTGCCGACGCAGGGGGAAAGCTTATCCCTGCGTCGGCTTAAACTGCGCTATCCACGCCTGCCGCTGTTCGCGTGCCCGCTGCGCCACTCGGGCAACCGGGTCTGAACTAAACCCGTGGTATGCCCCTGGCCAGACATTCATCTCAACCGCTACGCCCGCGCGAATCAACCCTTGCGCGAAACGAAGGTTTTCATCAAGAAACAGATCCAGCGTGCCCACGCCAAGCCAGGTCGGGGGCAAATGCGTCAGATCCGTTGCCCGTCCCGGCGCGGCATAAACCGACACCCCCTCCGAACCCGGCTCACAGCCCAGCAGGGACGTCCAGCCAAAGCGGTTATATTCACGCGTCCAGACGAACTCACCGGTTACCGGATTCGGATTTTCTTCGGTCACCGTACGATCGTCGAGCATTGGGAACATCAGGTTCTGAAAGGCAATTGAGGGACCATGGCGGTCGCGGGCCAGCAACGCCAGTGAGGCCGCGAGCCCGGCCCCTGCGCTGTCGCCCATTAATCCAATATGATCAGGATGAATACCCAGCGCGGTAGCCCGTTCGGTCATCCACACCAGCGCGGCGTAACAATCCTCCAGCGATCCGGGAAATACCGTTTCGGGCGCCAGACGATAATCGACAGAGACAATCACGCAGTCATGTTGCAGGGCCGTGGCACCGGTAAGCGACAGGGACTGCTCCGGGCTACCGAAAAGATGGCCGCCGCCGTGAATATGCAAAATGCCCATTCGGTTCTGCCCCGGCGCGGCGGGAGCAATGACGCAGACTCTGACGGCAGGTTGTGCGGACGAGGAGATAAGATGTTCTTCCACCGATAACCCGGTCTCCCGGAAACGTTGCACGTGGGCCAGCGCTGCCTGCTGGCGCTGTTGGCGAAGGGTAACGAGAGCGTCTTGTGTCAGGGAGAGGGGGCGGCTATCTGCCAGTGCCGGGCGTAACTCAGGGTCGACCAAATTCCATGTGTTCATCATGTAGCCTTGTCTGTCTCGGTAAGGTTTACAGAGCGGGAAATCTCCCGCTCCGTCATTACCTTACAGCGTTTCGCCATTGCTGGCGATAACCTGTTTATACCAGTCAAAGCTGCGCTTTTTGCTGCGTTTGAGCGTACCGTTGCCGTCGTTGTCCTTATCGACATAGATAAAGCCATAGCGTTTTTTCATCTCGCCGGTCCCGGCGCTGACGATATCAATCGGCCCCCACCAGGTGTAGCCCATGATATCGCAGCCATCGGCCACCGCCTCTGCCATTTCGCGGATATGCTGGCGGCCATATTCGATACGTGCGGTATCGTTGATAACGCCGTTTTCATCTGGCTCATCCACACCGCCATAGCCGTTTTCGACGACAAACAGCGGCTTACGATAGCGGTCAGCCAGTTCATTGCAGACGATACGGAAACCTTTGGCATCAATCGGCCAGCCCCAGGCGGTTTTTTCGAGGTAGGGATTGTCCTGACCGACGGTACCGCCGGTGTCGACGCGGAACTCACCGCCCGCCTGATGCAGCACGCTGCGGTAATAGCTAAAGCCCAGGTAATCGGACGGGTAACGGGCGATAAGGTCCAGGTCGCCATCCTCCATCGCCAGCGTTATCTTCTGCTCGCGGAACAGGCGCGGCGCCCAGGCCGGATATTCACCCAGCATCATCACATCCGAATAGAACAGCGAACGGCGGCGCAGTTGCAGGGTCGAGAAGATATCTTCCGGGTTGCAGGTGGCCGGATAGACGGTACTCAGCGACAGCATACAACCTATCTTCGCATCCGGGATAATCTCGTGACACAGCTTGTTGGCCAGCGCGTTAGCGACAAACTGGTGATGGTTTGCCTGGTAAAGCTCTTGCGGCGTGGAGTTGGGGTCAACCGCGCCAGTCGCAAAGGGCATACGGTTCATATTGTTCAGCTCGTTGAAGGTCATCCAGTATTTGACTTTTTCGCGGTAACGGGTGAACACCACTTCACAATAGCGGGTGAAAAATGCCACCAGCTTGCGGTTCTTCCAGCCGCCATATTCCTGATACAGCGCCAGCGGCGTTTCGTAGTGGGAGAGGGTAATCACCGGCTGAATACCGTATTTCAACAGTTCATCAAACAGGTCGTCGTAAAATTTCAGCCCGGCCTCGTTAGGCGTAGTTTCATCACCACGCGGGAAGATACGCGTCCAGGCGATGGAGGTGCGAAAGCAGGTGAAGCCCATCTCAGCGAACAGCGCCACATCTTGTTTGTAATGGTGATAGAAGTCGATGGCTTCGTGGCTGGCGTAGTATTTATGCGGGTCGACAACCGCATCGTGTCTGCCGGAGGCGATACCGCCGCGTACCACATCAGCAATGGAGGGGCCTTTGCCGCCCACATTCCATGCACCTTCCGCCTGGTTGGCGGCAATGGCGCCGCCCCATAAGAAACCTTTCGGGAAAACAGACATATCCACTCCTTAATCCGCCAAATCTTCGCCGTTGGAGGCGATCACTTTTTTGTACCAGTGGTAGCTCTTTTTCAGGGAGCGCTTCTGCGTCCCGTTACCCATGTCATCCTGATCAACATAGATAAAGCCATAGCGTTTGGAAATTTGCGCGGTGCCCGCGCTCACCACGTCGATTGGTCCCCACCAGGTGTAACCAAACAGATCCACGCCGTCGGCCAGCGCCTCGCGCATCTGCTCTATATGCAGGCGCAGATACTCAATGCGGTAATCATCGTTGACAGAGCCATCCGGATTCACCGTGTCCACCGCGCCAAGGCCATTTTCGGCAATAAACAGCGGCTTCTGATAGCGGTCATAGAGCTGGTTCAGCGCCAGGCGCAGCCCTTTCGGGTCAATCTGCCAGCCCCACTGGCTGGTGGGCAGGTGCGGGTTACGAACACCACCGGTGATCAGATTACCTTCCGCCCCTTCCAGTTTTTCCGGGTGTGCGCTGACGGTACTGGACATGTAATAACTGAACGACACGAAGTCCACCGGGTGTTGACGCAGGCTCTCATCGTCGCCGACCACTTTTTGCAGCGTGACGCCTTTCTCGGCCAACATGCGGTCGGTGTAAGCCGGGTAGTAGCCGCGTGCCTGCACATCGCTAAAGAACAATGACACACGCTGCATCTCTTCGCAGGCCTGTAAATCATCAGGGTGACAGGTGTGCGGGTAGAGCATCTGGTAGCTGATCATGCAGCCCACGCTGGAACCTGGAATGAGCGCATGGCAGGCTTTGGTTGCCAGTGCACTGGCCACAAACTGGTGATGCGCGCCCTGGTATTTATCCTGTTCAAGGTGCGGGTTATCCTCTTCAATCACCCCGACGCTGACGTACGGGTGGTGTTTCACACAGTTAATCTCGTTAAAGGTCATCCAGTACTTCACTTTTTTGCGATAACGGGTAAAGCAGGTCGTGGCGAAGCGCACATAGAAATCCACTAACTGGCGGTTCGGCCAGCCGCCGTAATCGGTTACCAGCGCAAGCGGCATTTCATAATGGGACAGGGAAACAATCGGCTCGATACCGTGAGAGAGCAGGGTGTCGAACACCTCGTCGTAGAACGTAAGCCCGGCTTCGTTGGGTTCGCTTTCATCACCACGCGGGAAGAGACGCGTCCAGGCAATCGACATGCGGAAGCATTTAAAGCCCATCCCGGCGAAGAGGGCGATGTCTTCTTTGAAGTGATGGTAAAAGTCATTGCCTTTACGTTTCGGGTAATACCTGGTGCTGTTCGGATCCTGCGCTTCACGCACCTGGGCGTGGGTCATTCCCAGCCACTGATCAAGCCAGCGCTCTTTGGGCGTAGCGATGTCAAACGTATACACATCAGACACGGACAGTCCTTTGCCGTCCACGTTCCACGCCCCTTCAAGCTGATTTGCCGCCGTCGCGCCACCCCATAAAAATCCTTCCGGAAATGATTTAGAAAATGTCATGTGCCTGCTCCTCATGCCGCTGATGCGGTCAGTGTCAGAAATTCGTCGCGGCTGGCGACGTCGCCATTCGCTTTAACCGGGCTGATATCGCCGTAGCGTTCACTGTTGGTCACTACCAGGATGACGCTCGGATCAATGCCTTCGGCCTGTAACGCGTCGAGATCAAAGGTGACCAGCAGGTCGCCCACTTCGATAAACTGTCCGGCTTCGATATGACTGGTGAAGTGCCTGCCGCCGAGTTTGACGGTGTCGATACCGATATGAATCAGGATTTCCGCTCCGGTATCGCTTTGCAGCGCCAGCGCATGATGGGTCTCAAAGACCGATACCACCTTGCCGTTGACAGGGGAACGTAACTCACCGGTGGCGGGGTAAATTGCCAGTCCTTTGCCGAAAATCTCGTCGGCAAAAACCGGGTCGCTCAGGGTATTAAGCGCTTTGAGCTCACCGCTTACCGGCGCAAACAGCTTCTCTTCTGATTGGGCGATGGGCATGGGGCTTATGCCGGCCACGACCGGCTGGGTTGCCTCTTCAAAACCGAGAATCACTGTGAGGGTGGCGGCACAGACAAAGGAGATAGCGATACTGACCAACGCCCACAGGAAGGTTGGCCCCACCAGCGCCGGAAGGCCGGGCAGGCCGCTTAAGGCGAAAGCGTAGGTTTTCACCCCCATCGCCATGGCGAATGCGCCGCCGCAAGCCCCGCCGGTCAGCGCTGCGGCAAACGGCCGTTTATAGCGAATGTTGACCCCGTACATCGCCGGTTCGGTGATCCCCATCATGGCGCTAAAGCTGGTGGTCAGCGCCAGTGATTTGAGCTTCTTGTCGCGAGCGCGCAAGAAGACGCCGAAGGCGGCACCGGCCTGCCCGAGGTTGGCAATGTAAAAGAGGATCTTGATGGGGTCGAAACCCATGGTACTGATGTTATTGATCATGATCGGCACGATCACATAGTGCATGCCGGTGATGATGATCAGCGACAATGTGCCGCCCACGACCACCCCCGCCACGATACCCATGTTCTCCACCAGCCAGATAATGCCGCCTGAGAGGGCATTCCCGGTATAGATCCCCACCGGGCCGATGACGATAAGGGTAACAGGCGTGACAATAAGCAGGCACAGCAGCGGTACAAACATGGTTTTCAGCGGGCCGGGCATAACGCGGTCAATGAGGCGTTCAACATGGCTGAGCAACCACACGGCAAGCAGAATAGGGATGACCGTTGAGGCATAATTCACGGTTGGAACCGGTAAACCGATAAAATTCACCGGCGCACCTGCTTTAAACAAGGTCTGGATAGCCGGGTGAAAGAGAACGGCGGCAAGCGCGACTGCAACGTAAGGGTTAGCGCCGAATTTTTTCGCCGCGCTAAAGGAGAGCGCTAATGGCATGAAGTAAAAGACGCCGTCGCTGATTGCCAGCAGGATTTGATAGGTCTGGTTGGTGGTTTCCACCCACTGCATGGCCACCATCAGCGCGAGCAGCCCTTTCAGAATACCGGCCCCGGCGATGGCCGGAATAATCGGCGAAAAAATACTCGATAGACCCTCCAGTATGACCGAAACCGGGTTACGTCGTTTGATGGGCCGGGCGGCGTTATCGAGTTCGGGAAGTTCAGCGAGAAGGGCTTTGCACAATGGTTCGACATCGTTGCCAATAATGAGCTGGAACTGGTCGCCGGAGATATTGACACCCATGATGCCATCCAGGGCTTCGAGGGCGGCGCGATCGGCTTTGTCGTTGTCTTTAAGCAGAAAACGCAGACGGGTGATGCAGTGAAACAGCGAGAGTACGTTCTCTTTGCCGCCAGTCATGCTGATTATCTGGCGAGCCGTGTCCTGATAATTCATAAAATTCCTCCAGACTGAAGCCGAAAGCTGGCCTCATCCACAATGACCGGTGTTAGCCGGGACCTTGTTTCCTCTGGGGTTTGCCTGAATTTACCCGTCATACTGCGGGTATCAACAGTAACAAGCCTGGATGGAATAAATACGCTTGATACCTCAGGTGATATTTTTTGCCCTGACGTTATCTGCGTATTTTCGCCTGCGCACTACATCTTTTCCGCGTTTGGCGATATGCGCTGCACAATATTCTCGATGTGCACCGCAAGGTAGAGCTTTTCCGAGTTGCTCATGGTGTGGTGATAATTTTTGCTGACAAACTCATTCATTGCTTCGACACATTTTAACGTGGCCTGATAGCGACGTTGCACCAGAGCAAAAAATTCCTCGTCATCATTATTTAACACCACCCCATCAATCACCCGCTGGGCAAAGAACTTTAGATGGGTAATAAACCGCTGGTAATTCAGACTATGCTCATCAAGCGGAATATGAAAAAAATACTTCACAATATTTTGTAACTGATAAATAAGCCGCGTAATTTGCGTGGTATTTCCCAGCGTATCATTAAGACCAGCATTCACAATATGCAGAGCGATACTGCAGGCCTCGCTGTCGGGCAATAGCGTGCCGGTGCGTACGACGATCATTCCGAGCGCCTGGCGGCCAATAGCATACTCTGCGGTGTAAAAATGGCGGACTTCCCACTCCAGCGGATTGGGTAAAATTTCATTATTTTTTTGTCGTTGCAGTGCAAAATGCAGGTGATCGGCGAGGGTCACATAGATCCCATCGCTGAGTTTGTGCGTCAACACACTGCGGGCGTGGGTGATGATATCAGCAGTTAACTGCAAAATATCCATCGGCACTTCACTGACCAGATCTTTAAATCGGGCAGAAACGTGTGAATCTTCCAGACGGAATATTTTATCGATGGCGTCGCGATTGATTCTGGCGCCGTTGTGGGTATTAAACCCCAGCCCACGGCCGGTTAAAATAACCTCCAGACCATCCTCATCCACTGCGCTGACAACATTATTATTTAATATTTGTTTGACCAGCATCGCCAACTCCTGAAAACAAAAACGGGCAAGACGTAAATACAGATATGTGCGGATTGGCCCCGCAGTCTGCATTTAGGTTTTGCCCGATAGTCGGTAACAAGCGTAATGCAGTTAAAACCTAGCACTGTGACGAAAAATATTCAATGTGACAAAAGGGCTTAAGGTTATTCGTATGCCAAATTGTGATCCGGTCTGCGAAAACGACTTTTCGGCTGAAATGCAGGCCCAGAAGGACAAACATTGTCACTTTGCGCTGCTGTCGCTACCATACCTGCATGAAAGAGGGAGTTGCGCCAATGATCGATAAACATTCCACCGTGCCAGTCTATTTGCAGCTTGAACAATATCTTAACGGCCAGATTGCAGCCGGCACGCTAAGGCCCGGCGACGTGATCCCCTCTGAAAACGCGCTGTGCCAGCAATTTGCCATTTCCCGAATGACCGCGCGTAAAGCAGTTGACTACCTGGTGCGCCAGGGAAAGGTGGAACGTCGCCGGGGGCAGGGGACGTTTGTCGTACAATCGGGAAAAAACGTGCGCATTTCACTCCCCCTCGACAGGCATCTCTCCTCCAGCGAGGCGACGCTGGGACTGAATGAACCAGTGGTAAACCGCTTGATTTGTCTCTATCGGCAGACCGCTTCGCAAGACATTGCCAGCACGCTGCGGCTTACGCCGGGCAGCGAGGTGTGGTTTATGCAACGCCTGCGCCTGGTGGGGGACATTCCCTTTGTCTTTGAGCAATCATGGATGATAAGCGATCCGTTCGACGATCTGAGCGAGACGGATCTCAACCGTTCCAAATATGCTTATATCAGTCGCAAAGGTTTTACCGTTGAGCGGTCAGAAAAAGAGATTCGCGCAGAACTCCCTTCACAGCAGGTGCGCGATATGCTGGGCATTAACCGTGATGAGCCGGTCCTTCACGCCACCTCGATAGCCTTCCTGCGCGACGATATTCCGTTTGAGATCTCCGAGATCTACTACAACCAGCAGCATTACCGCTTTACCCTGACCGCTGCACGTCCCTGATCGCTTCATGGGGCAACTTTGTGATCGTCCCCGCGTTTTAAAATTAGTGGGCTAGACAACTATACATCCAGCCGGGCTATACTTTGTTCCATGTTCAGCCAGTACCCTAAAGGAAAATAATAATGAGTCGACCGGGTGAGTTTCTACAGGACTTAGGAAAGGCGTTAATGATGCCGATTTCCGTGATTGCCGCAGCGGGGATATTTCTTGGTCTGGCCGCCGCCTTACAGAATCCGGCTATTGTCGGAGAAAGTGTTATTCATGCCGAACTCATGCAGCAAGTTATCGGTTTTATTCGTAAAGTCGCCGGGGCGTTATTTGGTAATTTACCACTGCTGTTTGCCATTGCTGCGGCAATTGGTTTGGCACGAGATGAAAAACCAACGGCGGCCCTCGCCGCTGTTATCGGATTTATTACTTTTCATGTCGGCGTGAACTACAGTCTACTGGCGCAAGGTTTAACGCCACAAACGACGTCGGTGGCGGCGTTAGTCGAAAAAGGCTACTCCCGGACCGACGCGGTGATGTATTCCGCTGAATTCGCCAATACCCTGGGGATTTTTTCTTACCAGATGAGTGTACTGGGTGGGGTAATTGCTGGCCTGGTTACAGTCATCCTGCATAACCGCTTTTATACGATTAAACTCCCGGCGGCCATCGCCTACTTTGGTGGCCGCCGCTTTGTTCCTATTATTACGGTTATTGTCCTGCCGATTATTGGCGTGTTGATGTCGCTGATCTGGCCGGTTATAGCCAGCGCGATCATTCATCTCGGGCAGTTTATTGGTGAATCGGGTCCTTTTGGCACCTTTATCTATGCCTTTACTGAACGCATTCTGATCCCGACGGGGTTGCACCATATTCTCAACGAGACGGTCCGCTTTACTCCCGTGGGGGGCATGGTGCATGTGGATAATGAAAGCGTGATTGGCGCGCTTTCTATTTTCAATTATGCGTTGGCTCACCCGGGGGCGCTGGCGGACGATATGGTGCGCGAGGCCACCCGTTTTCTGGCTCAGGGGAAAATCCCGGTCATGATGTTTGGTCTGCCTGCGGCGGCGCTGGCTATTTATCGCTGCGCGAAGCCAGAACATAAACAACGGGTGAAAGCATTAATGATGGCTGGTGCGTTGGCCTCATTCACCACAGGTATCACCGAACCGCTGGAATTCAGTTTTATCTTCGTCTCGCCGCTGCTGTTTTTATTTCATGCGGTGATGACCGGTCTCTCATTTGCCTGCGCACAATTGTTTCAGGTCATGATTGGCAATATTCAGGGAGGCTTTATTGATTTCATTGTCTTCGGCGTATTAGGCGGCAGCAAAACACACTGGTGGTTTGATTTGTTGCTGGGAGGGATTTGGGCTCCTGTTTATTACTTCGCCTTTAAATGGATTATTCTGCGAACACATGTGAAAACCCCCGGTCGTGAAGACGACGATATTGCGCACCAGCAAAATGCACCCGTCATGGAAGGTGATTACGCCACGGCAAAAATAATTGCTGGCCTGGGAGGGAAAGAAAATATTCAAAATGTGGACTGCTGCTTCACCCGCTTACGCGTGAAAATTAAAGATATGCAGAAAATTGACGAGGCCATCCTTAAACAAAGTGGTGCAAATGGATTTATTCGCGCCACCGAAACCGATATTCAGGTTATCTACGGCCCGCAGGTGGAAAGCATTGCCAGCGCGGTGAAACAAAATTTACTTGTTCAACAGACGCAATAAGAGAGCGGATGAAATGAAAACTTCTTTTAATATTGTATTAGTTGGCGGTGGTTCCACCTGGACACCGGGTTTATTAAAAGCATTATGTAAACTGAAAACGCGTCTGCCGTTAAAGAAACTGGTGATGTTCGATGTCAATGAAGAACGCCAGGCGGTGATCGGCGAATATGCCAAAGTGCTGTTTCGCGAAGAGTACCCGGATCTGGAATTTATTTATACCGGCGATGAAAACGTTGCTTTTACGGACATGGATTTTATCTTTTGCCAGATGCGCACTGGCGGCTATGCTATGCGCGAGAAAGATGAAAAAATTCCCTTAAGCCTGGGGGTAATTGGCCAGGAAACCTGCGGTGCCGGTGGGTTTGCTTACGGCATGCGCTCAATTCGCGACATGATTGCGCTGGTGGAAAAAGTGCGCGCCCGCTCACCGCGCGCCTGGATCCTCAACTATACCAACCCGGCAGCGATTGTGGCCGATGCGCTCAACACGCGTTTCCCGGATGATGACCGTATTCTCAATATCTGCGACCAGCCGGTGAATCTGCTACGTTCCTATGGCCGTTTGTTAAAACGCGATCCGGCGACCTTCGATCCTGTCTATTTCGGTCTCAACCATTTCGGCTGGTTCACCCATCTGTACGATGAAAACGGCCATGATCTGGCGCCCGAGCTGAAAGCATACATTGCGAAGAATGGCTTTATTCCGGCTGATGCCGAGCAGCGCGATCAATCCTGGCTTGATACCTACGCGGCAGTAGCAGACATGTTGCGCGATTTCCCCGATTATCTGCCGAACACCTATCTGCAGTACTACCTCTACCCGGAGTATAAATTCTCAAAACTCGACCCGAATTTTACGCGCGCCAACGAAGTGATTAACGGTCGTGAAAAACGTGTGTTTGATGAGTGCCGCACAGCGGTGGCGGAAGGTACGACCCGCAACGTGCATGTGGTGCACAATGATGCCCACGGCGACATGATTGTCGAGCTGGCCGAGGCCATCGCCTTCAACCTGAAAAAGAAATTTATTGTCATGGTACCGAATAACGGTCTGGTCGAAAACCTGGACGATGATGTGATGGTTGAGCTGACGGCAGAGGTGGGCAGCAACGGTCCGCGGCCATACGGCGTGGGTAAAATTCCCACCTTCTATAAGGGCTTGATTGAACAACAATTTGCCTACGAACGCCTGACAGTGGAAGCCTGGTTCGAAGGGTCTTATACCAAAGCTCTGCAGGCACTGACGTTAAATCGCACTATTGTCGATGCGAAGAAAGCGCGTAAGGTGCTTGATGCGTTGATTGAGGCCAACAAAGACTATTGGCCTGAATTGAAATAAACGAACGAGAGCCATACGGCTCCTTTTTCGAGCCACTTTCCAGAATACGAAAAAGCGTTACCCCTGAAACGTGAAAAATGCCACAATAGTGGCTGTTTATACAGTGTTTCAGGTTTGCCGATGGCCCTCACCGCCGCGCTAAAAGCGCAAATTGCCGCCTGGTATAAGGCGTTGCAACAACAGATTCCGGACTTTATTCCTCGCGCGCCGCAGCGGCAGATGATCGCTGATGTGGCGAAAACGCTCGCCGGGGAAGAGGGACGGCATCTGGCAATAGAAGCGCCGACCGGGGTCGGTAAGACGCTGTCGTACCTTATTCCCGGCATTGCCATCGCTCGTGAAGAACAAAAAACGCTGGTGGTCAGCACCGCCAACGTCGCCTTGCAGGATCAGATTTTCAGCAAAGATTTGCCGCTACTGCGCAAAATTATCCCCGACTTACGCTTTACCGCCGCCTTTGGGCGCGGGCGTTACGTCTGCCCGCGTAATCTGACCGCGCTGGCGAGCACCGAGCCTTCACAACAGGATTTACTGGCCTTTCTGGATGACGAGTTAACCCCTAATAATCAGGAAGAGCAGAAGCGTTGCGCGAAGCTGAAAGCCGACCTCGATAGCTACAAGTGGGACGGCTTACGCGATCATACCGATCAGGCGATCGAAGACTCGCTCTGGCGGCGACTCAGTACCGACAAAGCCAGCTGTCTCAATCGTAATTGTCACTACTATCGTGAATGCCCCTTTTTTGTCGCCCGGCGTGAAATCCAGGAGGCCGAAGTGGTGGTGGCCAACCATGCGCTGGTGATGGCGGCAATGGAAAGCGAGGCGGTGCTGCCGGAGCCGAAAAACCTGCTGCTGGTGCTGGATGAAGGCCACCATTTGCCGGATGTGGCGCGTGATGCGCTGGAAATGAGCGCGGAGATCACTGCCCCCTGGTTTCGCCTGCAACTCGACCTTTTCTGCAAACTGGTGGCAACCTGCCTTGAGCAATTTCGTCCGAAAACCACACCGCCGCTGGCGACGCCTGAGCGTCTGAATGCCCACTGCGAAGAGCTTTACGAGCTGATTGCTTCGCTTAATAACATCCTCACTTTGTATATGCCTGCCGCTCAGGAGGCGGAGCATCGGTTTGCGATGGGTGAGTTGCCTGACGAAGTCATGGCTATATGCCAGCGGCTGGCAAAACTCACCGAAATGCTGCGTGGGCTGGCTGAGTTGTTTCTCAACGACCTGAGCGAAAAAACCGGAAGCCACGATATTGTGCGTCTGCACCGGGTGCTGCTGCAAATGAACCGGACGCTGGGGATGTTTGAAGCGCAAAGCAAATTATGGCGGCTGGCGGCAATGGCGCAGGCCTCTGGCGCGCCGGTCACGAAATGGGCGACCCGTGAAATGCGCGACGGGCAACTGCATATGTACTTCCACTGTGTCGGCATTCGCGTTAGCGATCAGCTGGAAAAACTGCTCTGGCGTAGCGTACCGCATATTGTCGTGACTTCTGCCACTCTGCGTTCACTGAACAGTTTTTCACGCCTGCAGGAGATGAGCGGCCTGAAAGAGAAAGCAGGGGACCGCTTCGTCACCCTGGATTCGCCGTTTAATCATGTTGAGCAGGGTAAAATCGTCATTCCGCAAATGCGCTATGCTCCGCTGGTCGACAACGAAGCGGAACATCTCGCCGAAATGGCGGCCTATTTCCGCGAACAGGTAGAAAGCAAAACCCACAAAGGGATGCTGGTCTTGTTTGCCAGCCAGCGGGCAATGCAGCTTTTTTTGACGTTTGTTACCGACCTGCGTCTGTTATTACTGGTGCAGGGCGATCAGCCGCGCTACCGTCTGGTGGAACTACACCGTAAACGTATCGACGGCGGCGAGCGCAGCGTGCTGGTAGGGCTGCAATCCTTTGCGGAAGGGCTTGATTTAAAAGGCGACTACCTGACTCAGGTGCATATCCATAAAATTGCCTTCCCGCCTGTCGACAGCCCCGTGGTAATTACCGAAGGTGAATGGCTTAAAAGTCTTAACCGCTATCCTTTCGAGGTGCAAAGCCTTCCCAGCGCCTCCTTTACGTTGATTCAACAGGTGGGGCGTTTAATCCGTAGCCATAGCTGCCACGGAGAAGTGGTGATTTATGACAACCGTCTGCTGAGCAAAAGTTACGGCAAACGTCTGCTGGACGCGCTGCCGGTTTTTCCTATTTCCCAACCTGATGTACCAGACGTTATAGTGAAGAAACCGAAACAAAGCCGCCGTAAGCGCCGCTGACATTGTGAGCCTTTGAGGAGTTCTGATGGATTACCGCAAAATCATTAAAGAGATTGGCCGGGGGAAAAATCATGCCCGCGATCTGGATTTTGATACCGCCCGGGGGCTTTACGCCCGGATGCTGGATGGCGATGTGCCCGATCTTGAACTGGGGGGCATTCTGATAGCGCTGCGTATTAAAGGCGAAGGCGAAGCGGAAATGCTCGGTTTTTACGAGGCAATGCAGCAACGTACAATGCGCCTTACGCCGCCGGTTGCGAAACCCATGCCGATTGTCATCCCGAGCTATAACGGCGCACGCAAACAGGCAAATCTGACACCATTACTGGCTATCTTATTACACAAACTGGGTTTCCCGGTGGTGGTCCACGGTGTGAGCGAGGATCCGACGCGGGTGGTCAGCGAAACCATTTTCACGTTGCTTGGTATCGAAGCGACCCGCCATGCTGGTCAGGCCCAGGCGCGGCTCGATGGACATCAGCCGGTTTATATTCCGGTAAGTGCGCTGTGCCCACCGCTGGAAAAACAGCTGGCGCTGCGCTGGATAATGGGCGTGCGTAACAGCGCACATACGCTGGCGAAACTGGCCACGCCGTTTGAGAAAGACGCCGCGCTACGCCTCTCCAGCGTGTCGCACCCGGAATATGTCACGCGTGTGGGTAAATTCTTTAGTGACATCGGTGGGCGAGGTTTGCTGATGCACGGAACAGAAGGAGAGGTTTACGCCAACCCGCAACGCTGCCCGCAAATTAATCTGATTGATGCGCAGGGGGCTCGTGTTATTTATGAACGTCAGGAGGAACTGGCGGATGTGGTTCTGCCAGTGGCTAAAGATGCCGAAACCACCGCTAAATGGATTGAACGTTGCCTTGCCGGCAGCGAGCCTGTTCCCCGGTCGTTAAAAATCGAGATGGCGTGCTGTTTGGTGGCAACCGGAGAGGCGGAGACGCTTGAGAACGCATTAGCCCGTATTGAAGAGAGTTTTTAAACGCGTTTCAAACGAAAAAAAGCCCGTCTCATCACTGGACGGGCCAAAAAGGGTAACAACAACAGGGTCAATGAGGGTTGGAGCAGTGCCCGCCGGAGGGTTACCGACGGGGTAAAACATTCTTATTTGTAGATAACAGCAGTACCGCTCATTTTGTTATTACCGTTAGCGGAGGTGATGCTGTAACCCGTTGCGCCAGCTGCAGCTGCTTTCTCAGCCAGCTGTGCTTCCAGGCCGTCCAGCGTGGTCGCGCCGTCTGCAGAAACTACACCGACTTTATTCATACTCTGTGCCTGAGCAGGGCTGATGGCCTGTGCAGCGAAAGCACCGAAAGAAAGGGTGGAAAGAGCGATGGCGGCGACAGCATATTTGATGGTTTTCATGGTCATTATCTCGCAGGTTATTCTGTTAAGGTGACGTTGTTCCGTCGATGTGATAAGTATCACGGTTTTTTGCGAGAGAGAAAATCTAAGAAAATTGACGACCTTGTTCTAAAAAATTGAACAATCAGCAGGCTGTTGAAATCATTGTGATTTATTCATTTAGATTATGCGTTTTACCGTTTCAGTGGCTGTGGGAATATTTTTCGGCACAGAATGCTACTTTATCTGCCAAATTTTGTGCGCAATAAAGCAACCGCTTGCGCTGTCAGAAGCGGTAAAGAACAGTCAGCGAAGCTGGCTGTCCTTCGAACCTCTGCGATTATATCCTGCATGTGTCGAGTTTTGTAAATCTTTCTGTTGCTGGCATTGCAGGCAGAAACGCACGCCGGGAATTGCCTTGCGACGCGCTTCCGGAATAGGTTCACCGCACTCTGCACACTCTTTAAGGCTTTCGCCTTTCGGCAGGTCATGGCGCGCACGCGCCACCGCATCTTCAATGGTGCTGTCGATTTGGTCCTGTACCGCCCCGTCATTTGCCCAACCTGACGCCATGGTATTTTCTCCTCAGTAATTGCAGACGTAGTAATACAATATTTGTGCAAATATTCGCCATTTCAATGTGTGAGGAATAAAAATCTATACAGCGACTGATTTGTAACTGAATGACATCGGGCTAAACGCGACGGGGTTGAGTCCCCGCTGAAATCGGTGAGCCGGAAACCTGATGACAAGGTCAGTCCACCATGGATGGTGGACTGAGGTTTGTCGAGACAGGACGTCGAGTCAAACCGACCGCAGTCAGAAGGTTGGGAGGCGAACGTAGTGCAACGCACCGATTTCCGGGCGGGGCCGCGGGGATTGTAAAGGGGACCGCGGTGGCCCCCTTTACACGTTCACGTGCGCAAATGTTATATTTGACACAGGAAGTTTGGTGAACGGAACATTGTCCACCTGACACATATATAACTTAATGATCGTCCGGACGACGCATATCAAAACGCTGCGCATCGGTAATGGTGTAATAGGCGGTCGGGCCGCCCGCGCGCAGAATTGGCTGTGCTTTAGCCGTCTGGTAGATGCCATTTTCCAGTAAAGATTCATCGATATGAATGGCTACCGCCTCACCCAGTACCAGCCAGCTATCCAGCGCCTCGCCGTTTGCTTTGGTTAGTTGAATACATTGAGATAAGCGACACTCAAAATGTACCGGGCTTTCTGCAACACGCGGCGCTTTAACGATGCGACTGGCAAGCGGCGTCAGGCCGCTAAACGCGAACTCATCTTCATCATGCGCAAGTGAGGCGGATGTCTCGTTCATGCGTTCTGCCAGCGCACGGGTCGTCAGATTCCAGACGAATTCTTTGGTCTCACAAATATTGCGCACGCTGTCTTTCCAGCCGCTGCTGGCAAAGCCGATGATAGGCGGACGGTAATTGAAACAGTTAAAGAAGCTGTAGGGGGCGAGATTCTGTCGCCCTTCACCATCCAGCGAGGAAATCCAGCCGATAGGTCGCGGGCCGATAATCGCATTGAGTGGGTCGTGGGGCAGGCCATGGCCTTGAGACGGTTCGTAAAAATACATTGCGAGTCCCTGTGGAAAGCGAGTTTCTTTAGCCTCACTTATTTACCCTGCCGCCGTCAACGGGTATCTTACGCCGCTGCCAACAGGAGAATGCCATGAAAGCCCAGAAGCCGGGGTTGCACCCGCGTAACCGTCACCACAGCCGCTACGATCTTGACGCCCTTTGCGCCACGATGCCCCTATTACGTGAATTTATCATTACCAGCCCGGCGGGCGAACCGACGGTTAATTTTGCCGATCCCCTGGCAGTGAAGGCGTTGAATAAAGCGCTACTGGCGCACTTTTATGATGTAAAAGAGTGGGATATCCCGCCGGGCTTTCTTTGCCCACCTGTTCCAGGCCGCGCTGACTATATTCACCATCTTGCCGATTTGCTCGCCCAGGATACTGACGGGGTCGTCCCGTCGCAGGCCAGCGTGCTGGATATCGGCACCGGGGCAAATTGTATCTACCCGCTGATTGGCGCCCATGAATATGGCTGGCGCTTCACTGGCAGCGAAGTCGACAATGCCGCATTCGTCAGCGCACAGGCGATCATCAATGCCAATCCGGGCCTCAGTCGCTCAGTGCGTTTACGTCGGCAAAAAGATCCGTCGGCGATTCTGGCGGGCATTATTCATAAAAATGAGCAGTATGATGCCACGCTGTGTAACCCCCCTTTTCACGACAGCGCGCAGGCCGCACAGGCGGGCAGTGAGCGTAAGCGCCGCAATCTTGGGCTGGATAATGACGCGGCGCTTAACTTCGGCGGTCAGCAGCAGGAACTGTGGTGTGAGGGCGGGGAAGTGGCGTTTATCAGTAAAATGATTGATGAGAGCAAACAGTTCGCGCGTCAGGTGCTATGGTTTTCGTCGCTGGTTTCCCGTGGTGATAATTTACCGCTGCTTTATCGCGCACTGACGCAGGCCGGTGCCGTGAACGTGGTGAAAAAAGAGATGGCGCAGGGGCAGAAGCAGAGCCGCTTCATCGCCTGGACATTTCAGGATGAGGCCCAGCGCAAACGCTGGGCGCAAACCCGTTTTAAGGCGCAGGCTCAACGGGCGGCTGCGGCGCGTTAACCGCTTGTGGCGCAGGGGTACTGCCCGGCATGGGCAGTATCTGGTAAGTTTGTACCGGTGCGCGAACATCGGCTAAGTCGAAGTGTTTTTTCACCATGCTGTCCAGCGCAAAACGTACCGTCCACTGTTTAAGCGGCAGTGTGGTACATGTCACCCGCAGTGTAAACGCGGTATTGGTTAACCCGACCAGTCCGGCAAATGTCGGTTCGCCAATAATCAGCCCACGAATGTCCTCCATCTCCATCATTTCCGCGACAGCATCTTTCAACGCCTGATTCGCTTTTTCTGTGTTCTCGTGGCGATCTACATCATAGTTGGCGACGACCGAACCAATCCCGCGCACGAAGTTGGCAAAGGTGGTTATCGATGACCACGGAATAATATGATACGCCCCGGTATCCTGGCGTACGCCAACGGAACGAATGGACATCCGTTCAACTGTGCCGGTGAGCGGGCCAATGGTGACAAGATCCCCGGTATTCATCCCATTTTCAAACTGAATAAAGATGCCGGTAATAATATCTTTCACCAGGGTTTGCGAACCGAACGAAATCGCCAGGCCCAGTGCCCCGGCGCCGGCCAGCAGCGGCGCGATATTAACGCCTATCTCCGAGAGCACAATCATCACGGTGATCGTACTGATTACCACTGCCAGCGCGTTACGGAACAGGGTTAACAGGGTCCGGGTGCGCGCGCTGGGAAGCGGCCTGCCGTGGATATCCGAGGCAAGACGGTTTTCGATAATGCTTGCCAGCAGCGTCCAGCCCACGGCGGAGAAAAACAAAATCAGTGCAATGCGAATAATAATGTCGACTGCTTTTTCACCTGCGCCATAAGTCAGCCAGTACCAGAAATCGAACAGCCCCCACGCGTTGAGTAACAGCAGTACGGTGGCGCAAACAATGAGGATTCGAGCTGCTTTCATCGACGCAGAAAGCCAGCCGTTAAGCCGCTTTTGCAGTTCCGGGTAGTTACGCTGCACCTGCGGTGAGAGGGTGATGGTCTTATTTATCCAGCGCGAAAGCATACCGGAAAGGAAAGCCGCGATGCTTAAAATCGCCAGGCTGCTTAATGATGCTCCCATCATAAATTTCAGGCTATTGCCCGGATCGAAGAGCGAGAAGAAAAACAGCACGATAAAGTAAGCGCTGGCGAGCCAGTGCCAGATAAGCGCGAAGGCGCGAATAAACAGGCTAAAAAAAGCCAGTGAGTGATCCGCCAGATGGGTTAGGTTGTGCTGGATAATGCGTTTATTGCGAAAGATCAGATACAGCGCCCAGACGGTAATACAGAGCATGATGGTCACGTTAGCCAGCGCGCCCACCTGCACATTTACCTGATTGGAGATAATCGGGACGGCGACCAACAAACCGTAGCCAATCAGGCTGCTCAGCGCACTGAGGCGCAGATGCCAGTACCTGGCGGTGTCGTTCTCGATGCGAAACGGGCGCAGTTCCGCAATACGCGGGCAGAAGATAAGCCGCAGGATGGCCTTAAAGAATTCAATCAGGGCAAACGCATTTAAAAACAGGCTTTGCTGGAAGGCGATGGTCCGGTTTCCGTTATTCAGATTAGCGCTAAGTATCTGGCCGACAAACAGCGTCAGCGCCAGCAACATCAGGTCGATAATAAACGCGCCGATAATCATCGCCGGAAGCTGTAGCCAGTTATTCCGCTCGCGGTTTTTATTGCGCCCCCAGTAGCCCATCTTGCGATACAGCGGCATTACGCTAAGGCGCACCAGTAGCCAGAAGGCGAATACCAGCACGGCGAGCAGTAAAAAATGCCCGGCGGCACTGGTAAAGGTTTCCGGATTAAACGCTTTGTGCGGGGAACTGGTAATGTTGCGATAGAGTTGAGCAAACCGTGACGCAAACTCTTCACCGTAGTGGCTGCTGACTTCCGTGACGTTCTCCAGTACCGTTTTCTGTTCAACGAGTTGGGGAGGCGTAATAACGGGAACAGGTTCCTGCGGCGGTGTGGCAGCGACTTTACGCAGTTGGTCGATCAGTTCCTGGCGCGATTGCTGGTTATCCAGCACATCTGCCAGCGCGGCATAGGCGGCTTTTTTTTGCTCGATATCCGGGGCCGGGGTTTCGGCAATGGGCGGTGTGCTCGTGGCCCCGGTTGTCACACCGGGAATGCCAGCCGCCTGAGCGGGTAGCCAAAACAGACTGATGAGTAACAGGATCCACGGCATGGGTGCCTCCGGCGAGAAAGTCCAGCAAAATGATAAGTATAGATGCCGGGCAACGCGTCGAAGGAAATGAGATAAATCCGGGGAGAAGGGGAGATTACCCTCTTCCCGACGGGAAGAGGGTAGAGATGACTCAGGAGACGTGCTGTAAGAATTCCTGCAAGCGCGGGCTTGGTGGATTCTCGATAAGCGTCTGTGGGTTGCCATCTTCGGCAATCCGGCCTTTATCAATAAAGATCAGACGAGAGGCCACTTTCTCAGCAAAGCCGATTTCGTGCGTCACGATAACCATCGTCATCCCTTCTTCAGCCAGATCCTGCATGACTTTCAGCACCTCATGGCGCAGTTCCGGGTCGAGTGCGGAAGTCGGCTCATCAAACAGCATCATCTTCGGTTTTACCGCCAGCGCGCGGGCGATAGCCACACGTTGTTGTTGGCCACCGGACAGCTCAGACGGATAGTGATGCGCACGTTCGGCAAGGCCTACTTTTGCCAGCAGTTCTTTTGCCAGTTTCTCGGCTTCGTCCTTTTTCGCACCGCGCACGCGTAGTGGGCCAAACATAACGTTTTCCAGCGCAGTCAGGTGTGGGAACAGATAAAACTGCTGGAACACCATGCCTGCTTCCTGGCGGATCAGACGTTCGTCAACTTTTGGATCGTTCACTTTCAGGCCATCAACAATCAACTCACCAGAGGTTATCTCTTCGAGTTTGTTGATGCAGCGCAGCAGGGTGGATTTTCCGGAACCCGATGGCCCGATAATCACCACCACTTCGCCCTGGGTAATGTTCAGGTCGATATTATGCAGCACCTGGGTTTGGCCGAAGTGCTTGGAGACGTTTTTAAATTCAATCACAGGATTTTCATCCTTCTTTCAAGACGACGCAAAATAAAGCTCAGCACCAGAGTGATGATCAGATAGACAACCGCAACGGCGCTCCAGATTTCCAGGGCGCGGAAGTTGCCGGCGATGATCTCCTGGCCCTGACGGGTCAGCTCGGCGACGCCAATAACAATAAACAGAGAGGTGTCTTTAATGCTGATGATCCATTGGTTACCTAACGGCGGCAGCATACGACGCAGCGCTAATGGCAGGATAACGTGGCGGATGGTTTCGCCCTTAGACAGCCCCAGTGCCAGGCCTGCTTCACGAAAACCTTTATGGATGGACAGTACCGCACCGCGCGTAATTTCCGCGATGTACGCGCCCGAGTTAATCATGATGGTGATAACGGCGGCGCTAAAGGGGTCGATACGCAAATCGTTGAATGCCATTGGCAGGGCGAAGTAGATAAACATCACCTGAACAACAATCGGGGTACCGCGAATAATCTCAATAAAAACGAGTGCGATGTGGTTGGCGATCCAGCCGCCAAAGGTGCGCGCAAAACCTGCCGCCAGTCCAATAATCAAGCCGCCAATTAAGCCGAGGACCGAGATCCAAAGCGTCATTTTTGCGCCTTCAATCAGAAGCGGAATGGCAGGCCAGATGGCACTCCAGTCAAACTGCATGATGAGTTCCTGTAAACCGTGGTGGAAATATACAAACACCCGTAGTACCGGTTTCCCGACCTACGGGTGATAAGTCTGTTTAAGTAGCCCCGGAAAGCTCAACGCTGCCGGGGAACACTACTGCACAGAACAAATTATTATTTAGGCTCGGTACCGAACCATTTTTTATAGATTTCGTTATAAGTACCGTTATCGCGCAGGGTTTTCAGTGCACCGTTCACTTTTTCACGCAGCTCGTCGCTACCTTTCGGGAACGCGATACCGTACTGCTGGGCTTCCAGTGAATCGCCTACCGCTTTGAACTGACCGTTACCTGCGGTTTTGATGAAATAGAGAATGTTCGGGGTATCGTGGATAACCGCATCAGCACGGTTGGTGCCCAGTTCCATGTACGCGTTGTCGATGTTCGGGAACTGACGCAGGTCTTTGGTTTTGATGTTCGCTTTCGCGTAATCAACAGAACCGGTACCGCTCTTCACTGCGACCACTTTGCCGTCGAGGTCTTTAACGCTTTTCACGTCGTTGTTGTTGGCTTTAACCATCACCATCAGGCCGCTTTTGTAGTAGCCATCAGAGAATTCAACCGCTTTTTTACGTTCTTCGGTAATGGTGATACCAGCCAGCGCCAGATCAACGTTTTTAGTTTGCAGAGCCGGGATGATGCCGCTGAAATCCATCGGCTTTAACTCGTAATCCAGTTTCAGTTCTTTCGCGATGGCGGCCCACAGATCAACGTCGAAGCCGACGTATTTGTCACCCTGCTTGAATTCGAAAGGAACGAATGCGGTATCGGTTGCGACAACCAGTTTATTTGCGGCCTGAGAAGAAACAGCAAAGGCGAGAGCGAGTGTAGCCAGGGAAAGTTTGAATACAGACTTCATAGTTTTTCCTTTTATATCCACGGGGCGATCCCCTGCGAGAACGTACGCAGTATGAAAAAATCATGCCAGGTTTACAACCCGTTGTTTTGTAAAGAGGCGATATTCTAAATCCGTGCTTATAACGAAGCGCGAACAGTGCCATGCACTATTTTGGGGCTTCATATTGGTGCGGAGAAAGATTTCGCACAGAAATCATCTTTATTTAGCGCAGGAATGCACCATTAAACAATCTTTTCTTAACAATTTTGTGAAGTGATGATAACAGTCTGGCGGAGTTTCAGGCGGGAAAGAACAAAATAACGCACCATAAAAGTGCAACCCCTTTGCCGGGCGGCAAAGGGGTCATCTGAAGTCCATATGTTAGCGATCGGGCTTATTCAATATTGGATTCGATAAACCACAGGAATTTGTCCAGGTCGCGTGAAGCGGCAGTAAAGATATCCGCAGTATCTTCATCTTTTGCTTCGTCGATGGCTTTACGCACATCATTCGCTACGATGGCATAACGGTCAGCCAGCTCTTTCAGGTGATCCTGTACGCTGTGGATGTCAAGTGGGTAACTTTTCAGTGCGGTTTTGCTATTGATAACCTGCGTAGTGCCCAGCGCGACGCCACCCAACTGCACGGCACGCTCTGCCATGGTATCCAGATGATCAACGAGCGCAGTACGGAAGCCGTCGAGCATTTCATGAACGGCGATGAAGTTAGCACCGCGCATATTCCAGTGGGCCTGTTTCGTGATCAGTGACAGGTCAATGAACTGGATCACCTGGCGATTAAGCAACTCGATAGTCGCTTTTTTATCGCTGTCTGATACATCGTTACGGGTATAAAGCAGATTAGACGCTTTCGTTTTAACCAGTTTAGCGGTACTCATAATCTCATATCCTCTTGATGTTTGTGTCCCAGGTAATTGTCGAAAGTAAGTATAGCACCAGATTTTTGATTGCTGTTTTTGAATATACCTATCGGTTCAATAGCAACGATAAAAAAGAAAATTCCTGGATCCTGCATCATTAAAATAATATCGCGTTCAGCCTATCCGTAGCGGGCGGGTATTTAAGGTCAAGAAGGGGATGAGAATGTAAGTATATATATTGAAATGTGAGTTTTTATGGCATTCAGCGATGTGCTATAGAAAAAGAGATTAATTCAGCATGGCAGATCATCCATGCTGAATAATAATTATTATCCTATATCAACTTTTTCGACTTTCACTTCCCGGCGTAACGTCATTGTTGAGCCAATGGAGGCAATCACAATACATGTCAGGCCGCCAACTTGTTGAAGATTCAATGTTTCACTCAAAAAAATCATACCGGATATTGCAGCCAGGGCGGGTTCCATACTCATCAACGTTCCGAACGTACGTGTCGGTAAACGGGTGAGCGCAATCATTTCCAGGGAGTAAGGCAGGGCTGTGGATAATATGGCAACCGCAATGCCTAATGGCAGCACTGACCATTGCCATAATGCTACGCCGGCCTGGAAAGTTCCTAAAGGTACAAAAACCAGTGCCGCTATTAATGAACCCAGGGCAACGGTCGCCGGGCCATGTTCTTCTCCGGCTTTATGGCCAGAAATAATATATACAGCCCAGCATGTGCCTGCGCCCAGTGCATATGCCGCACCGGCTAAATCCACATGGGAAACATTGTCACCAAGCGGTAATAAATACCACAGGCCCAGCACCGCCAGAATGACCCACAAAAAATCAATAGGGCGACGGGAGCCAAAAAGGGCAACGGAGAGGGGGCCGACGAATTCCAGCGCAACCGCAATACCCAGAGGTATTGTCTGAATAGAGAGATAAAACATATAGTTCATCGCACCCAGCGACAAACCATATGCCAGCAGCGGCATGCGCTGTTCTCGGGTAAAGCGCAGACGCCAGGGCTTAAAGACCACCACCAGAATCAACGTCCCCAACGCCAGACGTAGCGCCGTCATTCCCGGCGCGCCCACGACCGGAAACAGCGATTTAGCCAGGGATGCGCCTCCCTGTATCGAACACATCGCGACAAGTAACACCAATACTGATAACCACACCGGTATCTTACGAGACGACCCAGGCATCCTTTCTCCTGTCAAATTATGTCAATCATGGTAAAGCCTTGCAGTCTACTTGAAATAGCCCCGGCTGGTTGAGACTTTGTTGAAAAACAGCGGCTAAAAATACGTAAAATAGATGACATCTGATGGTTAATTAACCATGCCGATTAGGAATAATCTGGATGAACATGCCGGATAGAAAGCTTCATAATGGCACGTTCTGCGGAAAAACGTCCGTTTAATGAAAGAGTTAGTAAGCATGTGAAATGTTCTGTTACATGAAATGGCTCTTTAGACATCGTTTATCCCAAAGAGTTTCTTAACAAATTTTGATATATTTAAAACTTAGGATTTACTTGAAGCACATTTGAGGTGGTTATGAAAAAAATTGCATGTCTTTCAGCACTGGCCGCTGTTCTGGCGGTATCCGCAGGTTCCGCTTTTGCAGCAACTTCCACTGTTACCGGTGGTTACGCACAGAGCGACGCTCAGGGTGTAGCAAACAAAGCAAACGGCTTCAACCTGAAATACCGCTACGAGCAGGACAACAACCCGCTGGGCGTTATTGGCTCCTTCACGTACACTGAAAAAGATCGCACTGAAGATGGCGTCTATAACAAAGGCCAGTACTACGGTATCACTGCAGGTCCGGCTTACCGTCTGAACGACTGGGCAAGCATCTACGGCGTTGTGGGTGTTGGTTACGGTAAATTCCAGCAGACCGTTGACACTGCTAAAGCATCAGACACCAGCGACTACGGTTTCTCCTATGGCGCGGGTCTGCAGTTCAACCCGATGGAAAACGTTGCACTGGACTTCTCCTACGAGCAGTCTCGTATTCGTAGCGTTGACGTAGGCACCTGGATCGCAGGCGTCGGCTACCGTTTCTAATACGGCTGGCAATAAAAAATCCGCCTCAAGGGGCGGATTTTTTTTGCCTGTTGTTCAGGAATAGCGCTTAGCGGTGCGTATCGAAAACATCTGTCGCCAGGCGGTTATAGTCAATTTTCTGTAACTTAAAGTTGGTAATGTAGACTGGCCCGGCCTTTTGCTCGGACATGAACGGGTAAGCATTTTTAATCTCCTGGGTGGTAATCCCCGTCCACTGCGAGAAAAAGCTCAGGAAATCGTTCGCAGAACGGCGCGCTTTTAACTCCCGATGCTTTGTGTCATCGCTCGACAGCACCATAAACGGCACCTGGAAGTTTTGTTGGAACAGGTCGTCATGCGCCAGATATTGTACGTCCGTCCCACGCTCTCTGAATGTCAGCCCGTGGTCAGAGAAGTAGACCATAGAGAAACTGTCATTCGTGGCAACGAGTTGCGAGTAGAGTTTACCCAACAGTTCATCCGTCGCGGTGATGGAATAGAGGTAGCAAGAGGTCTCTTTTGACTGCACGAACTCGCTGTATTTACCGCCGGAGCGCTCGCAGGTTGACGGGTGTGAGCCCATCAGATGCAGTACAATCAACTGCGGCTGATTGCGTTTGGTGGCCAGAACCTGATTGGTCAGCTTGAGCAAATCTTCATCACGGGTATTTTTATCCGCTTCGAAATCACCGCTTTTCAGGAACTGCACTTCATCCGCGCGCTTCGCGATACTGGCAATGGCGGTGTCATACTCGCCAATCTGTCCCTGGTTAGAGAACCACCAGGTCTGGAAGCCTGCGCGGTTTGCGAGGGTGACAAAATTATCCTGATACTGCGGTTTATCATCAACCACACGGTTGAGCGTCAGGCCCAGCGATTTCTGCGTCGAGCCGCTGGCAGAGATGTAATCCATAAAGAAAGTGCCATTGGCCTGGCTTTCGAACGGTGTATTGTTCCAGTGGCCGCCAAAGGCGCCCGCCGCGTCACGGCGTACGCTCTCGCCAATCACCACCACGTAGGTGTGATACTTCGGTTTGACGCCAAGGACAGTCCAGGTGTCTTTCATGCTGGCGAGCTGCGCCATGTTTTCCTGCTCTTTCACCACTTCATAGTTGTTCACCGCGACATCGCGGACGAAGCGCAGTACCGGAACACCGGTATCAATCAGTCTGAACTCAAAGCCGCGGAAGTGGTTTTGCACCGGGCCAATAAAATAGGACGCGACGCAGAATACCACCCCGAGCGTATCCCATTTGAGCCACGGGGTTGACGGCTGCGTTACCCGACGACGCAGCGACACAATACCCAGCGCAAAAATAAACGCGCCAATAGCATAGTGATGCCATGGGAAAATCGTCAGAATTTCCGTCGACTCTTCCATATTGGTCGAGTGCAGGGCCAGCAAAGTATTAAAGTTCGGTGCGCCATAGGCCTGGCCAAACGGGAAATAGCAGGCGGCGACAAGCGAGGTAATTCCAATAACGATTTTTTGCGCCCGGGGGGCATGCCGCCACAGTACGCACAGAGCACAGGTAAAGACGACGGCGTACAGGACACTAAATTCATAACCAAGAGCAAAATTAATCAACATTGACTGGAGAAAATAGAAACCTGTCCACGGATTGATTGTCTGGCTGCGGAAGGCAACGGATTCTTTAAGGATTATGCTCATAGATTACTTCACGAAAACGCCATGTGCTCACCCTGGCGAAAGGGTCAAAACCTGCCGGACAGTGCGTGGAGAGGGGAAGAGGTCCGCTTCTGCGAGCCGCAATTTGTGCAGGGCTGCGCAAAGATAAAGTTAGCCGTGCAGAAGGTCAACACCTGCTACCGTGTCGTTTTGGGAGGGCGGTTGCAAATCAAACAAATAAGTGAAAATTATGGGCGGGCGATCCGAATATAGCGGGTGAATGTGACGGAAAAATGAAGCGGCGTACCGCGACGCCGCATTAATGAGAAGTTTTATCGTCTTTCTGTGGCTTGCCGTTGAACATATCACACAGCATATTCAGCAGCAGCAGACGAACTTTAAACGGGGAGTGAGTAAACACGCTCATGCACCTCTGAAATTCGTTCATATTGACCTCCTTACTGACTTGTTCGCTCCCGACCATCCATGTTGGGTTGAACGTATTACATACAGATATAGCACAGGCTATATTTTATAGCTATGGCTAAGACGTTAATTTTTTGTGCTGGTTCACCTATGGTTTACAATGTGCCTTCTCTTATATGATGCGGGTATCGCGTCACACCTCAGAGGAAGCACAATGAACCGTCGCGCAGGTAAGCACACAATAAAAAAAGTGACGCTGGTAAATGTTGAAGAGCATGTTGAAGGCTTTCGTCAGGTGCGCGAAGCGCATCGCCGCGAGCTGATCGACGATTATGTTGAATTGATTTCAGATTTAATCCACGAAGTGGGCGAAGCCCGCCAGGTGGATATGGCAGCGCGGCTGGGTGTTTCACAACCAACAGTTGCAAAAATGTTAAAACGACTGGCGACGGTAGGGCTGATCGAGCAAATTCCCTGGCGCGGGGTATTTTTGACGCCGGAAGGGGAGAGGCTCGCACAGGCCAGCCGCGAACGTCACCAAATTGTGGAAAGTTTTTTACTGGTACTGGGCGTCAGCCCGGAAATTGCCCGCCGTGACGCGGAAGGAATGGAACACCACGTCAGTGAAGAAACGCTTGAGCGTTTTCGTCAGTTCACTTTGCAACAAGGGTTGCCGTCTGAATGAATCTTCCATTCTTTCGCGCGTTGCTGCGCGATCGCTTTTTGCACCTCCTGCTGATTATTGGTTTGGGTCTCTGTTTTGCCGTTCCTTTTGCGCCTGCCGCCTGGCCGGGTGCTATTGACTGGCACACCATTATTACCCTCAGCGGTTTGATGCTGCTGACCAAAGGCGTAGAACTGAGCGGCTATTTTGATGTGCTGGGGCGTCGCATGGTGCGGCGTTTTCGCACCGAGCGGCAACTGGCCATGTTCATGGTCCTTGCGGCGGCGCTGCTTTCAACCTTCCTGACCAACGACGTGGCACTGTTTATTGTGGTGCCGCTTACCATCACCTTAAAGAAATTGTGTGAAATCCCGGTCAATCGGCTGATCATTTTTGAGGCGCTGGCGGTGAACGCGGGTTCGTTGTTAACCCCCATTGGCAACCCGCAAAATATCCTGATTTGGGGACGTTCCGGGATGTCATTCCCGGCCTTTATCTGGCAGATGACGCCGCTGGCGCTGGCAATGATGGCAACGCTTCTGGCGTTATGCTGGTTCTGTTTTTCCAGCAAGACGCTTAACTACCATAGCGGCGTTAAAAATCCGGACTGGCAGCCCAGGCTGGTCTGGAGCTGCCTGGGCTTTTACCTGGTTTTTATTACGGCGCTCGAGCTAAAACAGGAACTGTGGGGACTGGTCGTGGTGGCTGTGGGCTTCTTATTGCTCGCGCGACGTGTTGTGCTGAGCGTGGACTGGACGTTGCTGTTGGTGTTTATCGCCATGTTTATCGACGTGCATTTGCTGATCCAGTTGCCCGCGTTGCATCATCTTTTGACCGGCACCAGCCAACTTTCGCCGTCGGGTCTGTGGTTAACCGCCATTGGCCTGTCGCAGTTTATCAGCAATGTGCCCGCGACCATTTTGCTGCTCAATTATGTGCCGCCTGATACGCTGCTGGCCTGGGCGGTCAATGTCGGTGGATTTGGCCTGTTGCCCGGCTCGCTGGCCAATTTGATTGCGTTGCGAATGGCAAACGATCGTCGCATCTGGTGGCGCTTCCATGTTTATTCCCTCCCCATGCTGCTATGGGCCGCGCTGGTTGGCTACGGACTATTCCTGGTCAGATAGTGCTGATTTGTCAGTTTATCCTGGCAAATGTATAGCTACCGCCTAAGTTTAGTGAACGGCGTAATTGTGACGCCGTTCACTGACAGGACTGTTGCGTACTATGGCAGAACATTCAACCGCCCCTGAGAACGGGCAGGAAACTCAAACAGAAGAGACGCAAAACCGCAAACGCCCCGGTAAAAAGCCCCTCATTATCCTCGGCGTTGTGGTGATAGTAATGGTTGTTGTTGCGCTGGTGTGGTGGCTACTTACCCGCAATGAAGAGACGACAGACGATGCGTTTACCGACGGCGATGCGGTTACCATTGCGCCGAAAGTGGCGGGTTACGTCACTGAATTGCGGGTAAAGGATAACCAGCAGGTGAAAAAGGGCGACCTGCTGGTCGTCATCGATCCCCGTGATGCCACGGCGCAGCGCGATCAGGCGCAGGCGCAACTTGGGCTGGCGACGGCGCAGCTCCACCAGGCGCAGGCGCAACTGGATCTGTCGAAAGTACAATATCCGGCTCAGCGCGATGAAGCGCGGGCACAGGTGCTGAAAGCGCAGGCGGATTTAGCCAATGCGCAGGCGGCTTATAAACGTCAGCGCGGTGTCGATCCTCGCGCCACAACGCAACAAAATATCGACAGCGCCAATGCCCAGTTACGCAGCGCGCAGGCACAACTGGCGAGCGCGCAGGCGCAACTGGAAGTGGCGGATCAGGTGCAGTTGCAGATTCGCCAGCAGGAGACCAATGTTGAGGCCCGTCAGCGCCAGGTGGATCAGGCGAAAGCACAGCTTGAAACTGCCGAGCTGAATCTCTCCTGGACCGAGGTTCGCGCGCCGTTCGACGGTTTTGTCACCAAGCGTAATGTGCAAACCGGCACGCTGGTCCAGGCGGGCACGGCGTTGTTTTCCCTGGTCTCACCGCAAATCTGGGTGACGGCGAATTTTAAAGAATCTCAGCTTGAACGCATGCGTCCGGGCAATAAAGTCACAGTGAAGGTCGATGCCTGGCCGGATCTGGAACTGGAAGGGCATGTTGACAGTATTCAACAGGGGAGCGGCTCGAAGTTTTCAGCCTTCCCGTCTGAGAATGCCACCGGTAACTTCGTCAAAATCGTTCAGCGCGTACCGGTGAAAATCGTCATTGATAAAGGGCTGGATACGAATCGTCCGTTGCCGCTTGGCCTGTCAGTTGAACCGAAGGTAACCGTTGAATGACTGACGTTAGCCATGAAAACTGGCGACCAGCCAGTAATCCATGGGCCGTTGCCTGGGTGGTGACGCTGGCGGTCTTTATGGAGATCCTCGATACCACCATCGTCAACGTTGCCCTGCCGCATGTTGCCGGTTCGCTTTCCGCCAGTTACGACGAATCCACCTGGGTGCTGACCAGTTATCTGGTGGCCAATGGTATCGTGCTGCCCATTTCGGCGTTTCTCAGCCGCGTATTCGGTCGCAAGCAGTTTTTCCTGATTTGCATAGTGATGTTCACCGTTTGCTCCTTTTTGTGCGGCATCGCGACGGAGCTGTGGCAAATCATCCTGTTTCGCGTATTGCAGGGCTTTTTTGGCGGCGGCTTACAGCCAACGCAGCAGTCGGTGCTGCTGGATTACTTCAAGCCTGAGGATCGTGGTAAGGCGTTTGGTCTCTCTTCGATTGCGATCATTGTTGCCCCCGTAATGGGGCCGACGCTGGGCGGCTGGATCACCGATAACTACTCCTGGCGCTGGGTCTTTTTTATCAATATCCCGGTCGGTATTGTTACGGTGCTCGCGATTTATCAGTTACTGGAAGACCCGCCGTGGGAGCGCAAGTCGGACAAAAAATTGACCATCGACTGGCCTGGGATCGGCCTTATCGCCCTCGGACTCGGTTGCCTTCAGGTGATGCTGGACCGTGGGGAGGACGAGGACTGGTTTGCCTCTGATTTTACCCGTATTTTTGCCGTGCTGACGGCAGTCGGCATTGTCGGGGCGATTTACTGGCTGCTGTACGCCAAAAAGCCGGTCGTTGATCTGCGCTGTATGGCAGATAAAAACTTTGCTGTCTCCAGTCTGCTGATGGCAGGTATGGCGATGATCCTGTATGGCAGTTCGGTGGTGATCCCACAACTGGCGCAGCAGGATCTGGGTTACACCGCCACCTGGTCAGGGCTGGTGCTGTCGCCGGGGGCGGTATTGATTGTGCTGACTATCCCGCTGGTGCTCAAACTGATGCCTGCCGTGCAGACGCGCTGGATTATCGCCTTTGGTTTTTTCTGCCTTGCGGCTGCGTTCTGGTGGTCGCGAACGCTGACGCCGGATATTGATTTCGAAACCCTGATGCTGTTTCGCAGCGCGCAGTCCATTGGTCTGGGTTTTCTGTTTGTGCCACTGACCACCATCGCGTTTATTACCATTCCGCGTCAGCTTAATGCCGATGCGGCCGCGTTGTTCACGATGTTCCGTAATGTCGCAGGATCGGTGGGTATTTCACTTTCCACGGCGGCGATAACCGAACGGTCGCAGGCGCACAGCGCGCATCTGGCATATAACATGTCGCCGCTTAATGAACCCTTCCAACTGGCGGTACGCGAATCGGCGCAAGCGATCCGCAATTTCACTGCCCTGGTGGGTGACCCGATGAATACAGCAATGGGGCAGATGTATAAAACGATGATCGCGCAGTCGCGTTTTCTGGCTTATATCGACGTGTTCACGCTGCTCAGCATTGTCGCACTGTTATTGATTCCTTTTTGTTTACTGCTTTCGCCCATTAAGAGCGAAGGCAGCGCAGGAGCACATTAATATGTCCAGGCGTGGTGTTTCACTGACATTTCTCTCTCTTTGGCTGGCAGGCTGCAGCGTGGGGCCGGATTACCAGCAGCCATCGCCGCAAACCCCAACGCACTGGAACGATCCGGGCGATAAAACCGTGGCTTCTCAAGCCGTGTCGCAGGCGGTTAATCCGCGCTGGTGGACCAGCTTTCAGTCACCGCAACTCAATAGTCTGATTGAGCGTGCGATCGCCGGGAATCTCTCATTGCAGCAAACAGTGCTGCGTATCGCAGGCGCGCGCGAACAGATTAATCAGGCTGGCGGCGCATTTTTACCGGCGGTCAACGGCAGCGTAAAAGCCACGCGTCAGCAACTGGGGCTGGAAGGGGAGCTTAAATCTCATGATGTTTACGGCCAACTGGACAATGTTGATCCGCAAATCGCCGGCGCGCTGGGGGCATTAACCCAGCCGGTGAACCTCTATCAAGGGAGTTTCGACGCGCAGTGGGAGTTGGATCTCTGGGGCAAAGTGCGTCGTCAGGTTGAAGGAGCGCAGGCACAGCAGCAACAGGCGATTGAGCAGCGCAACGACGCGCTGGTGTCACTGGAGGCGGAAGTGGCGCGCGCGTGGCTGCAACTGCGCGGCGCACAAAGCGTAATCTCCACGTTGCAGACGCAAATCGAGACCGCGCAGCAAACTTTTGCCCTGACGGATAACCGCCAGCGTAGCGGGCTGTCGCCGCAAATGGACGTGGAAAATGCCCGGGCTCAGGTGGGGAGCCTGGAGGCGCAACTGCCGCAGTATCAGGCCCAGGAGCGACAGGCAATGAATGCGCTGGCGATTTTGTTGGGCAAACCGCCAGGTGCGCTGGACGGGGAGCTCAGGAATGTGCAGCCATTGCCGAAGCTGCCTGCGCTGGTTTCAACCGGCATTCCCTCGACGCTGGCCCGCAGACGCCCGGATATTCGTGAGGCGGAAGCCTCATTACATGCCGCCACGGCACAAATTGGCGTCTCCGTCGCGCAGCTTTTCCCAAGCCTGACGCTGAGTGGGCAGTTTGGTTTGCGTAACAGTGAGACCGACTGGCTCACCGACTGGAGCAGCCATTTCTACAGTTTCGGTCCGCAGATTTCTATCCCTATCTTTCAGGGCGGGCGGCTGGTCTCCAGCGTGAAACTGGCCCGCGCGCAGCAGGGCGCGGCGGTGCTCAATTATCGCCAGACGGTGCTGGAAGCGTTGGGTGATGTGGAAAATGCGCTGGTTAGCTATCGCGCCGATCAGCAGCGCGAGGCCGGGCTGGATAAAACCCTCGATGCGCTGCATAACGCTTTTACCCTGGCCAGCGACAGTTACCGGCAAGGTATTGCCAGTTTTATTGATGTGCTTGATGCCCAACGCCAACTGGCGCAGGCGGAGCAGCAGCGTGCGCAGGCGCGGGTACAGAGCAGTCTGGACTTAGTGGCGTTGTATAAAGCGCTTGGCGGCGGCTGGGAGCCTTATCAGCAGGTGCGTTTGCCGGAGTATTCGGTGTTTGGCGACGCCCCGCGCGGATAAGGTTTAGAGGATTGGGCAAGAAACAGACAGGATCGCCACATTCCACAGCACGCCGTATTGCGTATAACTATCTGCGTCAACCAACAGTGTGAGGAGACGCCAAATGCGTTATCAAAAACTCGGCAATACCGGTCTGTTTGTTTCTGAACTGTGCCTCGGGACCATGACGTTCGGCGGTGAGGGCGGCATGTGGGGCAAAATTGGGCAACTGGACCAGGCGCAGGCAGACAAGCTGGTCGGCAGCGCGCTGGACGCAGGCATCAATTTTATTGATACCGCCAACGTCTATTCCGAAGGCCGCTCCGAGCAAATTACCGGCCAGGCACTGAAAAATCTTAAAGTGCCGCGTGAAAATGTGGTGGTGGCGACTAAAGTGTTCGGCGAAACCGGCACGGCAGGCGTGAACTCGCGCGGCAGCTCCCGCTATCACATTATTGGCAGCGTAAAAGAGAGCCTGCGACGAATGCAACTGGATCATATCGATCTCTATCAGTTGCATGGCTTTGACCCGGCGACCCCCATGGAAGAGATGCTCTACGCGTTGGATAATCTCGTTCAGCATGGACATGTTCGTTATATCGGTGTTTCTAACTGGGCGGCATGGCAAATCGCCAAAGCGCTGGGTATCTCTGAACGCCTCGGGCTGGCACGTTTCGCCTCGTTGCAGGCTTATTACACTATCGCCGGGCGTGACCTGGAACGTGAACTGGCGCCGATGCTGCAAAGCGAAAACGTTGGCCTGATGGTCTGGAGCCCGCTGGCGGGCGGCCTGCTGAGCGGTAAATACAGCCGCGATGGCAAAGGCGAAGAGGGCAGTCGTCGTCTGGAGTTTGACTTCCCGCCGGTAAACAAAGACCGTGCATTTGACTGCATCGACGTGATGCGCGTTATCGCCGAAGCAAAAGGCGTCTCTGTCGCACAGATAGCGCTGGCCTGGCTGCTGCATCAGCCGGTGGTGAGCAGCGTGATCATCGGCGCTAAACGCCCCGATCAGCTTGATGACAATATCGCCGCCACCCATATTCGCTTCACCGACGACGAGCTCCGCCAGCTTGATGCGGTGAGTACGTTGCCGCGCGAATATCCCGGCTGGATGCTGGAACGCCAGGGGGAATACCGCCGTAACCAGTTAGCCCACAAGTAAACCCGCTTTTGATCTTCCCCGGCGGCATCTCGCTGACCGGGGATTTTTCTTCCCGTCTAATTTCTCAAGCTTGCTCACAAAAACGATCCTTTCGTTTTGCCTGACTTTTCACCTTTGGCTATATGACTAGTCATATAAATTAAATGACTAGTCATATGATGAAGGAGATGTCCAGATGAGTAAAACGCTGCCGTCAGGCTTTTTATGGGGAAATTCCGTTTCCAGTATGCAGACCGAAGGGGCATGGAATGAGGGCGGAAAAGGGCCCTCGGTTTACGATATCCGCGAAGCCAGCGAGTTTGCTTCCGACTGGAAAGTGGCGACCGATTCCTACCATCGTTATCAGGAAGACTTTGATTACATGCGCGATTTAGGCATGAATTGCTACCGCTTTCAGATAGCCTGGAGTCGCGTCTGCCCGGACGGCGACGGCGCGTTCAATGAGGAGGGCATCGCCTTCTATGACCGTTTTATCAATGATCTGATTGCCCGCGGCATTGCGCCGATGATCTGCCTGTACCATTTCGACATGCCGCTGGCGCTGGCGGAAAAATATAACGGTTTTACCGATCGTCGTGTGCTGGAGGCGTTTGTCCGTTACGGACAGAAGATGATCGACTGTTTTGGCGATCGCGTCACCTGGTGGCTGACCTTTAACGAGCAGAATATCTACCATATGCCGGAAGCGTTTCGGGTTAGCGGCTATCTGCGTGGCGACAAAACATTGCGCGAACTGTATCAAATCCAGCATCACGTGATGATGGCTCATGTACAGCTCACTCACTACCTGCATGAGACTAAACCCGGCAAGCTGATGGGCGGTATGCTGGCGCATCAACTTGTCTATCCCGCGACCTGTAAACCGCGCGATGTTTTTTGCGCCCAGCAATATGATGAGTTCCTCAATCAGAATCTCCTTCGCGTGTTTGCCGGCCAGGGCTATAGCCCGGCGGTAATGGCGGTCGTTGAGCGTGAAGGCTTTAGCGATATCTATCGTGCTGAGGATTTAGCGCTTATTGCGCGCGTGAAAAACGACTATATGGCATTTAGCTATTACGCCAGTAAGACGCTTAACAGCGATGCGATCGCAGCAGATGCGCCGGTGAACTATTACCTGCAACAGGGCGATGTGCCCAACCCGTATCTGCAGGCCACCGAGTGGGGCTGGCAAATTGATCCCCTCGGTTTTCGCGCCATTATCACCCGCTACTATAACGACTGGCGTTTACCTGTTTTCCCCATTGAAAACGGTATCGGCGTGATTGAAACATGGGATGGGGTGAATCCGATTAATGACGATTACCGCATTGCCTATCACCGGGATCACCTGCAGGCGATGAAAGACGCCATTTTTGAAGATGGCGCGCAGGTCGTGGGCTATCTCGGCTGGGGGCTGATCGACATTCTGAGCTCACAGGGCGATATGCGTAAGCGTTATGGCGTGGTCTACGTCAATCGCGAAAACCATGACCTTAAAGATCTCAAACGCGTGCCAAAACGCAGCTATGCCTGGTTAAAACAGGTGATTCACAGCAATGGCCGCGAACTGTAAAGAGCCGCGTACCGTTTGATGCCGAACGAAGGGAGACCATGATGCCTGAAACAAATACAACAGCGAACATGCAGTCTTTTGTGGATAAGTTCGTCGATTTTTCCGCTCGCCTGGCTAACCAGGTCCATCTGCGTTCCTTAAGGGACGCGTTTGTCGCCGTCATGCCGATTTTTATCCTTGCCGGTCTGGCGGTTCTGGTCAATAACGTGGTGTTCCCGTGGGTACTGGAGGGCGAGACGTTAGTGCGCTTTAAGGTCTGGGGGGAGGCGGTCATCAACGGTACGTTGAATATTGCTGCTCTATTGATTGCGCCCATGACCGCCTGGTCTCTGGCGCGCAATCGCAATTTTGATAACCCGGTCTCGGCGGTGGTTATCGCGCTCTCCAGCTACATAATGATGATGCCGATGCATCTGGAGGTGGTGCCGGACGGGGCGAAAACGGCAGTTACCGTCAGCCAGATGCTCTCTTTTGCCAATATCGGCTCCACCGGCATTTTCGCCGGGGTGATTATTGGCTTGTTGTCGACAGAGCTGTTTATTCGCATCGCAGGCATCGAAAAGCTGAACATTTCGCTGGGTGAAAATGTACCGCCAGCGGTGGGTAAATCCTTTTCCGCGCTGATTCCGACCATTATCACCCTGTCGACATTCGCGGTGATCGCCGCCGTACTGGCGAATGTGCTGCATACCGATTTAATTCATCTGATCACCACACTTATCCAGCAACCGCTGCGGCTGATTAACACCAGCCTGCCAGGGACGATTTTTATTTATAGTTTCGGCAACTTCTTGTTTACGCTGGGTATTCATCAGTCGGTGGTGAATGGGGTGATTCTGGAACCGTTCCTGCTTATCAACACCAATGAAAATATGCTGGCCTTTGCCAATGGTCAGCCGATTCCACATATCATTAATAATATCTTTGTGCCGACCTTCGGCATGATTGGCGGGACGGGGAGTACGATTTCCCTGTTGCTGGCGATATTCATTTTCTCCCGGCAGAAATCGGCGAAACAGGTGGCACGGCTGTCGATTTCACCGGGCCTGTTTAACATTAACGAACCGGTTATTTTCGGTCTGCCGATTGTCTTTAACCTGCCGCTGATGATCCCCTTTGTTCTGCTACCGGCCATCGGTATTTACTTTGCCTGGCTGTGTACCACGCTGGGGTGGATGTCGCGTTGCGTGGTGATGATCCCGTGGACGACACCGCCTATTCTAAGCGCCTGGCTGGCGACAGCGGGAGACTGGCGAGCGGTAGTGGTTCAGTTGATAATCATCGTCTTTGGTGTATTCTTCTACCTGCCTTTCCTCAAAATAGCCGAGAGAGTGGCCTTAAGAAACAATGGGATAGCTGAATAATAAGAAGGAAAGGCAATGGCGTCGAAATACATTTCTATTGCGCGCGAAATTAAACATCGGATCCTGAGTCAGCAGTATTCGGCCAGTGAGCCATTGCCCGATCAGTTTGCCCTTGCGGCGGAATTCAGGACCAGCCGCATGACCATCCAGCAGGCGATGCGTCAGCTGATTGTCGAAGGGCTGGTCTATACCCGCAAAGGATTGGGCACCTTTGTGCGCAAGAATTTTATGCAACTCTCCCGCTGGGATTTACCGGGTAGTGACTATTACGGCGCAACCAAGACCTGGGAAAATGTGGGGCAGGTCACCAGCAAAATCATCAAATTTGAACTGCGTTTCCCGACGGAGAAAGAACAGGACTCGTTACTGCTAGGCCCTGACGAGCCGGTCTATGACTTTAATCGCTTACGCCTGCTGGAAGGGGAGCCGGTGTCGCTGGAATTTACCCTGATGCCGGTAAATCTGGTGCCGGGTCTTAACCGTGGACATCTGGAAAGTTCGGTGTTTCGTTATGTGCAGGACGATCTGGCGCTTAAAATCATGGGTTCTTACCGCATCGTGCGCGCATTGAAACCTGGCGTTGAGGACAGGGAATACCTGAACTGTGACGAGACGGATCCGGTGCTGGAAGTAGAGCAGGTGATTTATCTGGAGGACGGCACACCGCTGGAGTACGCCCATTGCCGCTACCGCTACGATCATGGCGGCATCATTGTGGTGAATAACGGATAAAAAAAGCGGGTTTTAAACCCGCTTTTTTCATGCTTGCGTAAGGATCAGTTTATACGAACCGGCATACCGGAACGGTTCTGCACCGCCTGGTCGACGATATTCTGGTCAACGTCAGACTGGCTGGTCACGCTCTGGACACTTTTCGTCAGCGCGATCGGTACGATTTCGCCGCCATTGAACTGCGCTTCGGTGGTGGACAGCGGGTTGTGTACTTCGATGTAACGGCTGCCATCCGGCTCGGTGGTGGCTTTTACCGGCTCATCGATAAACTGTACGCGCGTGCCGACTGGTACGTTCTGGAACAGGAATTTGATGTCGTCGTTACGCAGACGCACACAGCCGTGGCTTACGCGCAGGCCGATACCGAAGTTGGCGTTGGTGCCGTGGATAGCGTACAGACGGCCAATGTACAGTGCGTACAGACCCATCGGGTTATCCGGGCCTGCCGGAACCACTGGCGGCAGCGGTTGACCTGCGGCAGCATATTCAGCGTGCATTTTCGCCGTCGGGGTCCAGGTCGGACCGGCTTTCTTACGTTCTACTTTGGTGGTCCAGGCAATCGGGGTGTCTTTACCCAACTGGCCGATACCGATCGGCAGAACGATAACGGTTTTGGTGCCTGCCGGGTAATAGTACAAACGCATTTCGGCGCTGTTGATAACGATACCTTCATGGACGGTATCCGGCAGAATCAGCTGCTGAGGTACGTTCATCACCGTACCGCCTTTCGGCAGGTAGGCATCAATACCCGGGTTCGCTTCCAGCATGTTGGAAAGACCCATCTGATATTGCGCGGCAAAGTACTCCAGCGGCTGGCTGTTGTTCTCTGGAATGGTTACGACCTGGTTTTGACCGATCACTCGGCTGCCATCGGTCGGAAGCGGATAAGTTACAGCAGACGCGGTTTTGCAAAAGCCCACGACGGCAAACGCCGCCGCTAAAAGCGTTGTTAATTTCATATTCATGGTGTGCGAGATTCGTGCCACAGGCCGTTAGGTTAATGGTTCTTTCTAATAGATGGGAGCGCATTATATGTGCATTCCCGCGCACAGGGAATTGAGATGTGTACGAAATCACACTTTTTTCCCTTTGGTTTCATTTTAGCCCTTCGTTTCCGGGCAGGAATCTAATTCGGAATTGTGGCATAATAGGGTGTTTGTCACACATTTCAGGATAATTCCGTGTTAGTCACCAGCAACGTCACCATGCAGTTCGGCAGCAAGCCGCTGTTTGAAAATATTTCCGTCAAATTTGGCGGCGGCAACCGTTACGGCCTGATCGGCGCCAACGGGAGCGGTAAATCCACCTTTATGAAAATCCTCGGCGGCGATTTAGAGCCGACGCTGGGGAACGTTTCTCTCGATCCGAACGAACGCATCGGTAAGCTGCGTCAGGATCAGTTCGCCTTTGAAGAGTTCACCGTCCTCGACACCGTGATCATGGGCCACGGTGAATTGTGGGAAGTGAAGCAGGAGCGTGACCGTATCTACGGTCTGGCCGAAATGAGCGAAGAGGACGGCTATAAAGTCGCCGATCTCGAAACACAGTATGGCGAGATGGACGGTTACTCCGCCGAAGCGCGCGCAGGCGAACTGCTGCTCGGCGTCGGGATCCCGGTTGAGCAACATTACGGTCCGATGAGCGAAGTGGCGCCAGGCTGGAAACTGCGTGTACTGTTGGCACAGGCGCTGTTTTCCAATCCTGACATCCTGCTGCTCGACGAACCGACGAACAACCTGGACATCGATACCATTCGCTGGCTGGAGCAGGTGCTCAACGAGCGTAACAGCACCATGATCATCATTTCGCACGACCGTCACTTCCTGAATATGGTCTGTACCCACATGGCTGACCTGGATTACGGCGAGCTGCGCGTTTATCCGGGCAACTACGACGAATATATGACGGCGGCAACCCAGGCGCGCGAACGTCTGCTGGCGGATAACGCCAAGAAGAAAGCGCAGATTGCCGATCTGCAGTCGTTTGTTAGCCGCTTTAGCGCTAACGCGTCTAAATCTCGTCAGGCGACATCCCGTGCGCGCCAGATTGATAAAATCAAACTGGAAGAAGTTAAAGCCTCCAGCCGTCAGAACCCGTTCATCCGGTTTGAGCAGGATAAGAAACTGTTCCGTAACGCGCTGGAAGTGGAAGCCCTCGCCAAAGGGTTTGATGAAGGTCCGCTGTTTAAAGGCGTTAATCTGCTGCTGGAAGTGGGTGAGAAGCTCGCTATCCTCGGTGCGAACGGCGTGGGTAAATCCACCATGCTGAAAACGCTGGTGGGTGAACTGGAAGCGGACAAAGGGAGTGTGAAATGGTCAGAAAATGCGCAGATTGGTTATTATGCGCAGGACCATGAGTACGAGTTTGAAAACGACCTCACCGTGTTTGACTGGATGAGCCAGTGGAAACAAGAGGGGGATGACGAGCAGGCGGTGCGCAGCATTCTGGGTCGTCTGCTGTTCAGCCAGGACGATATTAAAAAGCCCGCGAAGGTGCTGTCCGGTGGCGAGAAAGGCCGCATGTTGTTCGGCAAGCTAATGATGGAAAAACCCAATATTCTGGTGATGGACGAACCGACCAACCACCTGGATATGGAATCGATCGAATCGCTGAACATGGCGCTGGAGATGTATCAGGGCACCCTGATTTTCGTCTCTCACGACCGTGAGTTTGTGAGCTCGCTGGCGACCCGTGTGATTGAGATTACGCCGGAGAAAGTCATCGACTTTACGGGTAATTACGAAGATTACCTGCGCAGTAAAGGTATCGAGTAAGCCAATAACCCCTCCCCCCATAGGGTGAGGAATCCCCACAAAAATGCGAGCACGAACGGTCCCCTCTCCCTGAGGGAGAGGGCCAGGGTGAGGGGGAAAATGCGGCTCTGATGGTCGTTCCGTTCACCTTATGTTCCTTGCTTTTCTGTCGCGACAGAACCCGTGAGCGTGCCAGGGTGGCTCACCGCCCCCCCCTGGCGACCCGGGCTCCCGGCCAGGAAAATCGCCGCTGGCGCGGTCCATGAGGCTTATGTCGTCTGACTGTCGGGTCGGGGACCAGCCTGCGTCCTTGCAGGCTATCCCCTCCGCCCGCTTCCCTGTGGGCGGCCCCGGTCAGCCGCCAGCGCCTCATCGATTTTCAGCCGGGCCCTGTCATCGCTGTCACTGTTTTATGCGTATTAAGCGGCGTTATCGCTGTAAAACGTAAGATTACCGGGGATTCCTCAGCCCTTTTGGGTGTACGGTCCGGAGACATGGTAGACAGGTGTTCGGGGACATGGTGAACACTTTTTAACACCCTTTCCCCATGATGAT
>OIFS01000056.1_pt1 | contig 100487 bp, 93 predicted proteins | sample 1582131 | NCBI WGS metagenome assembly OIFS01 (sample SAMN07501065, study PRJEB24779) | human gut metagenome | isolation source: stool | host: human infant | place: USA: Pittsburgh, PA | reverse complement strand
CTCGGCTTCGTCCTGAAGTCTGAGCCTTCTCAACTCCTTTAGGTAGGCTACCTCCGCTTCAAGCTGTAAAATTCTCAGGCGTAAACGGTCTTCTTCAGTTTTGGGTGGCGGTGGCATTTTTGCATATTTGGGTTTCATCGGCGGTCGTCCTGATGGTTTACGGGGAATAAGTCCTTTTATGCCACTTTTTTCAAACTGTTTCAACCATGTCCCGACTAAGGCGTTGGAAGGAATATTGTAAAAACGAGCGGCTTCTCTAATACTCATTTTTCCATTCAAAATAGGTTGAAGAATTTGTAATTTAAATTCGATTGTGTAGTGTTTACCCATAAAAAAATCTGCACCTCAATTGTTGGTTTGTTGAGTCCAACTTTTGGGGTGCAGATCATTTTAACCGCACTTTCTTTTTGTTGAAAAAATTTTATTCACTTAAAGGCATCCGTTTTTTGGTATGAATACTGGGAGAATTTATTTGCTTTAGAGTTATATTCTGAAATTTAAAAATAATTAGATTTTTATTTTTTTACTAGTGCTTTTAAGTGGATTTTATTTACTTTACTCAAGGATAAAATTCTATTATAAATAAGGCCTTTTTCAGTTTATGGTCAATTTATAAGAGAACATTTTATGCGTGAAGTTTCAACTCCAGTAGAAAAATCAACATGGGCGAGTAAATTCTCAGCCTTAGGTCCTGGCATCGTGATGGCATCAGCAGCTGTTGGTGGTTCGCATATTATTGCATCCACTCAAGCTGGTGCGATCTATGGCTGGGAATTAGTGAGTATTGTTATTCTTGCTAACTTATTTAAATATCCTTTCTTCCGTTTCGGTGTTCAATATACCCTAGATACCGGTAATACTTTGTTAGAAGGTTACCGTCAAAAAGGGAAGTTCTACCTTTGGTTATTCCTTGCTTTAAACGTTTTTGCCACAGTAATTAATACTGCCGCAGTGGGATTATTAACGGCCGCAATTTTAACGTTTATTACACCAATTCCACTTCCAATGCCAGTATTAAGCTCATTAGTGATTCTTGTGACAACCGGCATTTTATTGTTGGGCAAATACCGTTTATTAGATAGTTTATCGAAAATCATCATGATTGCTTTAACGGTAACAACCGTGAGCGCTGTCGTGATTGCTTTTATGCGTAATGGTATCAATGGCGTAGCCGCACCTGATTTTGTACCTCCTTCTCCATGGGAATTAAGTAAATTAGCGTTTTTAGTTGCATTAATGGGCTGGATGCCTGCACCAATTGAAATTTCTGCTATTAACTCTATGTGGGTGGTGGCAAAACGTCGTCTAACAAAAGTATCTTATGAAGATGGCTTATTTGACTTCAACGTGGGTTATATCGGTACAGCAATTTTAGCTGTCGTATTCTTAGCGCTTGGTGCATTGGTACAATATGGTTCTCCTGAAACCGTAGAGATGGTTGGCGGAAAATATATCGCACAACTCATCAATATGTATGCAAGTACTATCGGTGAATGGTCTCGTTTATTGATTGCAGTGATTGCATTTATGTGCATGTTTGGTACAACAATTACGGTAATTGATGGGTATTCACGTACCAATGTTGAAGCATTACGTATTTTGTTTGGTAAACAAGAAAGCTCTGTGAGAATTCTTAATATCGGTATGATTTTTGCGGCGTTATCTGGTTTAGCGATTATTTTCTACTTTAATAATGCAGTAGGCCCAATGCTGAAATTCGCGATGATTGCTTCATTTGTTTCTGCACCAATTTTTGCTTGGTTGAATTTGTCTCTGACTAAGCACGCGACACACAGTGTAAAAGGTGGATTATTGTGGTTATCCCTTATCGGTTTATTCTACTTAACAGCCTTTGCAGGGTTATTTATAGCCCAACAAGCTGGCTGGTTAAACTAAAATAATTAAGATAATTACCGCACTTTAGTTTTAAAGTGCGGTAATTTTTTTGAAAGTTTTTAGCAGAAAAGGTATGATGTTGCCCATTCTCAATTATGTAGATGACGAGCTTGAAATATAAAAATAATCAATCTGTTCTCGTTGTAATTTACGCTAAAGATACAAACCGAGTTTTAATGCTCCAACGCCAAGATGATCCTGATTTTTGGCAGTCTGTTACTGGCACCATTGAAAGTGGTGAAACACCAAAAAACACAGCAATTCGTGAGCTATGGGAAGAAGTGCGGTTAGAAATTTCGGAAAATTCCACCGCACTTTTTGATTGCAATGAGAGCATAGAATTTGAAATTTTTCCACATTTCCGCTATAAATACGCACCGAATATTACTCACTGCAAAGAACATTGGTTTTTGTGTGAGGTGGAAAAAGAATTTATGCCAGTATTGAGTGAGCATTTAGATTTTTGCTGGATATCGGCGAAAAAAGCAGTAGAAATGACGAAATCCCAGAATAATGCGGAAGCTATTAAAAAATATCTTTTTAATCTCCGTAGGTAAGTATACTTACAGCTAATTATGGTAATAGCGGTTCTCTTTTGGGAAAAGCTACATCCACCCCCAACGGGGTAACACTTTTACTAACTTAGGCTATACCTAGCCTAGGTCAAAACGTTTAATTAAATCAAGATCAATAAGATCAAAACAGAAGGAAATAAAATGGCAGGTCATAGTAAGTGGGCTAATATTAAACACCGCAAAGCAGCACAAGATGCACAACGCGGTAAAATTTTTACTAAATTAATTCGTGAACTTGTTACCGCAGCTAAAATTGGTGGTGGCGATGTGAGTGCTAACCCGCGTTTACGTGCTGCAGTAGATAAAGCACTTAGCAACAATATGACGCGCGATACTATCAACCGTGCTATTGATCGTGGCGTAGGTGGTGGCGATGACACCAATATGGAAACCAAAATCTATGAAGGTTATGGTCCAGGTGGTACAGCGGTTATGGTGGAATGTTTAAGTGATAATGCAAACCGTACGATCTCACAAGTGCGCCCAAGTTTTACTAAATGTGGTGGTAACTTGGGAACAGAAGGTTCTGTGGGTTATTTATTTAGCAAAAAAGGTTTAATCTTAATCGCAGAAGCGGATGAAGATGCCTTAACTGAAGCGGCAATCGAAGCGGGTGCTGATGATATTCAACCACAAGATGATGGTTCATTTGAAATCTATACTGCTTGGGAAGATTTAGGTTCAGTGCGCGATGGCATTGAAGCAGCTGGTTTTAAAGTACAAGAAGTTGAAGTAACGATGATTCCATCAACAACCGTTGATCTTGATATTGAAACTGCACCAAAATTACTTCGTTTAATTGATATGCTGGAAGATTGTGATGACGTACAAAACGTATATCACAACGGAGAAATCTGTGACGAAGTGGCATCTCAACTTTAATAATGCAATAAATGGGTAATTTAATTACCCATTTTTTATAGAAATTATGAGCATTATTTTAGGTATTGACCCTGGATCTCGCGTAACGGGTTACGGTGTGATTCGCCAAACAGGGAGACATTTAGAATATCTCGGTAGTGGCGCAATTCGTACTCAAGTTGAAGATTTACCCACCCGTTTGAAACGCATTTATGCTGGGGTAACTGAAATCATCACGCAATTTCAACCTAGTATGTTTGCGATTGAGCAAGTGTTTATGGCGAAAAATGCGGATTCAGCCTTGAAACTTGGGCAGGCTCGCGGCACGGCGATTGTTGCAGCGGTAAATCATGATTTACCTGTTTTTGAATATGCCGCACGTTTAGTAAAACAAACGGTTGTGGGCATTGGTTCTGCTGATAAAGTACAAGTGCAAGAAATGGTGACTCGTATTTTGAAGTTGTCAGATAAACCTCAAGCCGATGCAGCGGATGCGTTGGCTATTGCGATTACACACGCTCATTCTATTCAACATTCTTTACATATTGCCAATTCTGTGAAAATGACAGAAACGCAAGAAAAAATGACCGCACTTTTAAAGACCAGATATAGCCGAGGACGCTTTAGATTAAAAATTTAACTGGATGTTCGTCCAGTTTTATTTTATTCTATGCGCTAAGTTTTTTATCATTCGGAAGAGTTATGATCGGTCGCTTACAAGGCATTCTTTTAGAAAAACAACCTCCAGAAATTTTACTCAATGTGCAAGGCGTAGGCTATGAATTGCTTTTGCCTATGACGAGTTTCTATGATTTACCAGAAATTGGACAAGAAACTACTTTATTCACCCATCTTGTTGTTCGGGAAGATGCTCACTTACTCTTTGGATTTGCCCAGAAAACAGACCGCACTTTATTTCGTGAATTAATTAAAACAAATGGGGTGGGGCCTAAATTAGCCTTAGCGATTTTATCCGCCATGTCGGTCGAACAATTTGCCTATGCAATAGAGAGAGAAGAACTTTCTAAACTCACTAAAATTCCAGGTGTTGGCAAAAAAACAGCTGAACGTTTGTTAGTTGAACTCAAAGGTAAATTTAAAGGCGTAAAACAAAGCGATTTCTTTGTAGAAAGTACGCATATTCCATTATCCCCATCTATTGAATCCCACTCGGAAAGTTCATCTGATGAAGCAATTTCAGCCTTGATTGCTTTAGGTTATAAACCTGCAGAAGCAGAAAAAATGGTAAAACGCGTTGCTAAACCTGAATTAACCAGTGAACAAGTTATTCGTGAAGCATTAAAAGCCGCATTGTAGGAAAAATATGATTGAAGCAGATAGAATTATTAGCGGGCAAGCTAAGGTTGATGAAGATGTTATCGACCGTGCTATTCGTCCTAAACTATTAGCAGATTATGTTGGGCAGCCGCAAGTACGCGAGCAGATGGATATTTTCATCAAGGCAGCCAAACTACGTCAAGATGCCTTAGATCATTTATTGATTTTTGGCCCTCCAGGTTTGGGAAAAACAACGCTTGCTAATATTGTGGCAAATGAAATGGGCGTGAATATTCGTACGACATCAGGGCCTGTATTAGAAAAAGCGGGAGATTTAGCCGCAATGCTAACCAATCTTGAACCGCATGATGTATTATTTATTGATGAAATCCATCGACTTTCCCCTGCGATTGAAGAAGTCCTTTATCCAGCAATGGAAGACTATCAGTTGGATATTATGATTGGTGAGGGACCCGCTGCTCGTTCCATTAAATTAGATTTGCCACCTTTTACTTTGGTTGGAGCGACCACTAGAGCGGGTTCTTTGACTTCTCCATTGCGTGATCGTTTTGGTATTGTGCAACGTTTGGAATTCTATTCTGTAGAAGATTTAACATCTATCGTTGCAAGAAGTGCGGACTGTTTAAATCTTGAATTAGAACAACAAGCCGCTTTCGAGGTGGCTCGTCGTTCACGAGGCACGCCTCGAATTGCAAACCGTTTATTACGACGCGTGCGTGATTATGCAGATGTACGTAATGGCGGTATTATTTCTATAAATGTGGCAAAACAAGCGCTTTCAATGCTAGATGTAGACGATGCAGGATTTGATTATTTGGATAGAAAATTGTTGTCTGCAGTTATTGAGCGTTTTGATGGAGGCCCTGTGGGACTAGATAATCTTGCTGCTGCAATTGGCGAAGAACGTGATACCATTGAAGATGTGTTAGAGCCTTATTTGATTCAACAGGGGTTTCTACAAAGAACGCCGCGAGGTCGTATTGCAACATCGCAAACTTATCGTCATTTTGGTTTGCAGAAATTATCAGACTAGATAAATTTAACCACTAAAAAAGCCTTATTGTCCTCAATAAGGCTTTTTTAATTACTCACTATAACTTTTCAAGTTACTTAATTTTGCTAAACCCACTTCACAACTTTTTAACTGAGTCGCTAATTCCATTTGAAGAATTTGTTGTTTGCTTTGGTTTAGTTTACTTTTGATTTTATTTACTTGAATGTGGGTTCCAGGTTGTTTTTCTGCTTGGGCAATCAAATTCTCTGTTTCTTTAAATAGTTGTTCGCATTGTTTAGGCATTGAATTAGATTCGGCTAAAACAGAAGTTGAAAATAAGCATAAAAGTGCGGTAAAAAAAAGCGTGATTTTTTTCATTTTAGAATCCAAAATTACTTTTCGATAGAATAAATGTCGAAATTTTTTGAAAGATAGCAAAATATGCTTGAGCTGTCTAATTTTTTATTCAAAATTTGTGATGCGTGTCAAATTAATTAATCAATAAGAAATCCACAATCAATCTTTAAAACTATAAAAATTTACCCCGAAATTATCCTCTAGGATGAAATCTTTCATGCAATCGTTTCAATCTTTCTTTTGCCACGTGAGTATAAATCTGTGTTGTAGATAAATCTGTATGACCCAACAACATTTGCACCACGCGTAAATCCGCACCGTGATTCACTAAATGGGTGGCAAAAGCATGGCGAAGAACGTGAGGGGAAAGTGCATCCGCATCAATATCCGCGAGAATGGCATAATGTTTTACACGATGCCAGAAAGTTTGACGAGTCATTTGCTGTGTGCGCTGACTTGGAAACACAACATCAGAACTCTGCCCATTTAAGAGAACAGGACGACCATAAAGCATAAATTGACGAACCCAATAAGCAGCTTCTTCCCCCATTGGCACAATACGTTCCTTGTTCCCTTTACCAATCACTCGCACCACGCCTTGTTGCACGCTCATGTTTTCAATCGTAAGCGAAACTAACTCCGTGACACGAAGCCCAGTCGCATAAAGCAACTCTAACATTGCTTTATCACGCAATTCCAAAGGGACTTCAACATCTGGCGTATTGAGCAAATCAGACACTTGTTGCTCGGTTAAATATTTTGGCAAGCGACTGGGTAATTTAGGCGAACTTAGCACCGCACTTGGATCATCGACTCGATATTTTTCCCGATATAAATATTGGAAAAGTTTACGCATTGCACTTAACATTCGCGCAGTGCTCGTAGCTTTATAACCTTTCTCCAAACGCTCTCCTAGAAAACCTTGCAAATCAACAGAATCTAAAGTTTCCAAAGACAAGTCGTTTTTATCCAACCAATCACAAAGTGCGGTTAAATCCAAACGATAAGATTGAACGGTATTTTCTGAAAGCCCTTTTTCAATCCAATATTCGTTAAGAAACAAATCAATGAGCGCAAGATTTTTCATATTACTTTTCTACAAGGAAAGCGATACGTCCTATTTATGCTGAACAATCAAAAAGGCATTTAACTTGCGTGGAATCACAAAAAATGCTGCAGCTGCTATGATACTCATAAATACAAATGTCATCGCTGGCGAAGTTGGATAAATCATACCTGCAATCGCGGTGAAAATGGCAATTAACACACCATTGGATAAACCATTATACAAACCTTGTAATTTCGCAATATGGCTTTGTGGCTGGGTCGTGATATAGCGAACAATCGCGTAATGGCAAACGGCATAGGTTAAACTGTGCATAAGTTGCAATAAGAATATCAACCAAAAATCTTCAATATATCCCATTACAGCCCAGCGTCCAACGCACGCAAGTGCAGAAATATAAAGCAACACACTAATAGAAATATTTTGAAATAAACGACGAGAGAAGAAAAATAATACAATTTCTGCTAATACGCCAATGCCCCAAAGTAAGCTAGTTTGAGAAATGGAGATCCCAATACTTGTCCAATAAATCGTGCTATAAACATAATAAGCCGCATGAGAGCCTTGAATGAGTCCTACTGCAATCATTACTCGCAATGTCATTGGATTTTTCAGTAAAGCAATAAAACCAATATGATTTTGATCGCTGCCTTCAGGTATTTCATCTTTTGGGGGAATGGTCGGTTTTAAAAGCTGAATGATGGTATAGAAAGATAAAAGTGCGGTTAAAATCCACACGATATTTTGCTCGCCAACCCAGCCAATCATGCCACCAAACACCACTACGCCAAGGATAAAGGCAGCAGAGCCAACTAAACGAACTTTGCCGTAATCTAAGCCGATTTGGCGTTGCCAAGTGGATGCCAATGAATCCCCAATTGGCATTCCTGCTGAATTCACAGAGGCATATAAACCAATAGCAATAAATAAAAACCAAAAATTATGTGCAACTAAACTCATTGCCGCCATAATAATGGCCGATGCTAACGCCAATAGGCGTAAGGAATTAATAATATGATTGGCTTTTTTAATCAGCGATGAAAAAAATAATCCGCCTGCAAATCGGAAAATATAAGCACTGCCGATAACTAAGCCAATCATTTCCTCGCCATATTGTTGTGATTTTAACCAAGCAGGGAAGAAAGGCAAAAATACGCCATAAGTACAGTAATAACCAAGAAAGCTCAGTGCGAGCCAATAAAAAGGACGAAGTTGCATCAGAATAAAGTTTCCATTTCTTGTGAACGAGATAAACAAGCCTGCATAGCTTGCTCTATTATTTGATTAAAATATTGTGCGTCAAATACGGCTAACGCCGACGCAGTGGTGCCACCTTTCGAGGTGACATTTTCACGCAAAGTTGAAAGTGCAATTTGCGGATTTTCTGTCACCATTTTTGCTGCACCAAGCATAGATTGCTGTACTAATTCACGGGCAGTTTTCTCCTCAATATTCATTTTGATTAAAGCTTGCTGCATCGCTTCTAGCATTAAAAAGAAATAAGCTGGGCTACTTCCTGAAGCGGCAGTTACTGCGTGCATTTGAGTTTCATCATCCACCCAAACCGTTCTTCCCACTGCCCCCAATAAATCTTGTGCAAAAGTGCGGTGATTTTCGCTCGTATTTTTCGGTGCAAATAAACCTGCCATACCTTCGCCCACTAATACTGGCGTATTGGGCATAACACGCACTACTGCATTCGCACTTGGAATTAATGCGTTCAAGCGTTCAGTTGAAATCCCCGCAGCAATGGAAATTAATAATTTATCGGAAAAATCCACCGCACTTAGTGGCGAACAAACTTCAGCCATCATTTGAGGTTTTACTGCAAGCAACACAACCTCAGCTTTGATTACGCTTTCCACATTATTTTCAGAAGTTGTCACGCCAAGATTGGCAAAAAATGCTCTTTTTTCCTCATTCGGATCATTCACAATAATTTGCTCGGCAGGATAACCTTGTTTCAATAAACCAAGAATAATAGCCTGTGCCATATTACCGCCGCCAATAAAGGCAATCAATTTGTGTTGCATCGTTTTTCCTACTTTTATGGGCTATAATGCTGCATATTCTACCCTATATTGAAGGAAGTGTTACGATGTGGTTCAAAAATTTAATGACTTATAGACTGACTAAACCGCTAGATTGGGATCTTGCACAGCTACAAACTCAACTGGAAGATTGTCAATTTCATCCTTGCGGTGCTCAAGATCAAAGTAAATTTGGATGGTCTGCTCCATTACGAGGCACTGATTTACTCTATTTTTCTGTTGGAAAACAAATTCTATTAATCGCCAAAAAAGAAGAAAAAATCTTGCCAGCAAATGTGGTCAAACGTGAACTTGATGAACGCATTGAAAACCTTGAACAAAAAGAAAATCGCAAACTTAAAAAGGTAGAAAAACAGACATTAAAAGACGATGTTGTGATGAATTTATTACCTCGTGCATTTAGTAAAAATCAGCATACGGCACTGTGGATTGATACGGAAAATAATCTTATTCATATTGATGCCGCATCGAGTAAACGCGCAGAAGATGCACTTGCATTACTGCGTAAATCCCTAGGATCGCTCCCTGTCGTGCCTTTAGCCTTTGCTAATGAACCCAGCACGATTTTAACCAATTGGATCCTTCAAGATAGCTTACCCCATTGGTTACTTGCATTAGAAGAAGCCGAGCTTCGCGGTAGTCAGGAAGACAGCGTTATTCGTTGTAAAAAACAACCCTTAGAAAATGAAGAAATTCTCGCACTTCTGCAAGATGGCAAAAAAGTAGTAAGTAAATTAGCCTTAGAATGGGAGGATACCTTAACTTTCGTTTTTAACGAGGATTGCACCCTCAAACGTTTAAAATTTGCAGATAGTGTACGGGAAAAAAATGATGATATTCTGAAAGAAGATTTTGCACAGCGTTTCGATGCAGATTTTGTACTGATGACAGGTATTTTAGCCAAACTCACGGAAAATTTATTGGATGAATTTGGTGGCGAAAAAGCGAGATTATAAAATCGCACTTTAATCATTCTAAAATTAGGTTTATTTTGGCGATGTAAATCTAATATTCAGCGTATTCAAACCAGCTCTCTAAAATTAAACAGGCTGAAATACCATCGACTTTGCCTTTTTTTAATGCTTTAAAACCACCACGTTCAAAAATCTCACTACGAGCTTGCGTGGTGGTTAATCGTTCATCTTGTAAATGGACATTAACCCCAAAACGACCTTGTAAACGATTTGCAAATTTACGAGCACGCAGAGTGAGATCTTGTTCTGTTCCGTCCATATTTAAAGGAAGACCAACAATAACAACATCTGGCTTCCATTCTTTCAAGCATTTTTCGATCGCTTCCCAATTTGGAATGCCATCTTGTGCTTTAAAAGCTGGCAAGGCTTGTGCTGTGCCAGTAATACTTTGCCCTATGGCACAACCGATACTTTTAGTGCCAAAATCAAAAGCTAGAGCGGTAATTCCCATTAACTATGCCCCACTTGCGCTAAGGCAAAATTATAAGGATGAATACCAAGTAACTGATTGGCTGCCATATAACGATCTTCATAGGGCATATCAAATAAAATTTGATCCTTAGATGACGCCACCAACCACGCATTATCGCTGATTTCTTTTTCTAACTGACCTGCCCCCCAGCTTGAACATCCTAGTGCAACAAGATATTTTTCAGGTGCAAAAGTTGAACCGAGCGTTTCCACCACATCAGCGGAAGTTGTCATTGAAAGTTCCTCTGTGACTTTATAAGTATGCTGAAAGGCATTAAGCGTATTCTTATGTAAAATAAACCCTCTTTCTGTATGCACAGGCCCGCCTGCGACCACCATTTCGTTACCAAAAGTGCGGTCATTTTTCATCATAAAATTGAGTTTTGAATAAAGTTCCGCAATGCTTAAATCTGTCGGCTGATTAATTACCAAACCCATTGAACCCTGTTCATTATGCTCACACATAAATACTACCGTGCGATTAAAATAATCGTCTAAATGTGGCATTGCGATCAAAAATTTTCCTTGTAATTCCATCATTCGCCTAAATCCCCAAAACAAATTTGTAATGCAGTTATCGCTGCAAGTGATGCAGTTTCAGTACGTAAAACACGTTTTCCTAATAAAATTTCTGTAAATCCTTGCTGTTCAGTTTGGGCAATTTCTTGTGCAGATAATCCACCTTCCGAGCCAATTAATAAACGAACACCCTCAGATGGAATAGTCGGTAAGGTTTTAATAGAATAGTGTGCGCGTGGATGTAAATTCAATTTCAATGCGCCATCATTTTCTGCACACCAATCTTGCAATTTCATCAGTGGACGAATTTCTGGCACGCTATTACGACCGCACTGTTCGCAAGCTGCAATCGCAATTTTTTGCCATTGTTGGATTTTTTTATCCATTCGCTCTGCATCAAGTTTTACGCCACAGCGTTCTGACCATAATGGCGTAATCACATTTACCCCCAATTCTACAGATTTTTGAATAGTAAATTCCATTCGTTCTCCGCGAGAAATTACTTGCCCCAAATGGATTTTTAAATTGGATTCTTTATCCGCAAGCTCACGCCCTAAAATCTCTACTTTTACGGACTTTTTATTTGACTCAATAATTTTTGCTGGATAAATATGATTAGAACCATCAAAGAGTTCAAGCTGTTCGCCTTCTGTCATTCTTAACACTCGAGCAACGTGATTTGTCGCGTCTTCCGAAAGAAGACATTGAGTTTGATTTTCAAGGGATATTGGATGATAAATTCTTGGTATGCGCATAATGTTTATTTATATGAGTGAAAAAGTGCGGTCATTTTAACTGGTGTTTTTATTGGATATTCATCTTACGACGAATAAACGCCATCATACTGTGCAAGAGTAAAAACAATAAAGACAAAGCATACAAAGGCATATTTCCTAACACAGAATAAGGGGTTTTGCCTTCTGTAGGTGCAATCTTATAAGTCAAAGTTGTTTCAATAAATTGTGGTGCCTGCGCTAATACCTTACCTTGCGCATCAACGAAAACTGAAATCCCCGTATTCGTTGCACGAATAAGCGGTTTGCCTAATTCTAAAGCGCGCATTCTTGCCATCTGTAAATGTTGCCAAGGCCCAATAGAATCGCCAAACCACGCATCATTAGATAACGTGAGCAAATAATCCGTATCTTGTTTCAAATTTTGTCGCACTTGCTCGCCGAAAATAATTTCATAACAAATTGCTGGCGAAAAAGCACGTTTTTTTGCGATTAAAGAGGGTTGAACTGCCTCCCCACTTTGAAATGCAGACATTGGTAAATTAAACACTGAATTAAGTGGTCGCAAAATACTTTCTAGCGGAACATATTCCCCGAAAGGCACAAGATGATGTTTATTATAACGATTTTGCGTATTTGGTTGATAAGGAAAATCTGGGTTTCCTGCAGTCATAATTGAATTTAATAACTTACTAGATTTCGTATCTTGGAATACAGTTCCAACCATAATTTCCGTTTTCGTTTCTTTAGCTGCACGCTCTAATCCCTCAAAAAATGGCGTAATCGCATTTTCAAGCGTTGGCAAAGCTGATTCAGGCAAAATAATTAAATCGGTTTTACCAAGATTTTCTGTGATTAATTTTTGATAAATCGCCAAAGTAGAATAGAAATAATTAGGATCCCATTTAAGATTTTGTTCAATATTACCTTGTGCAAGCGTGACTGAAATTGCCTTATCTTCAACAGATTTTACAAAGTGAATTCGGGATGAATAAGCACTTAATCCCCCCACGATGATCAATAACAAAGCATTCGCTAAAACTAATTTAAGGTTTTTCGTTTTAAACAAAGAGGAAACGAGATTAAAAATGACCGCACTTGCCCAAACGGTAAAAAATGTCAATCCTGTTACGCCAAAAATCGGGGCGAGGCCATAAAATGGGCTGTCAATTTGTGTATAACCAAATTGAAGCCAAGGAAAACCGGTAAAAATCCAGCCTCGTAAAAATTCTGTCAATGTCCAAATCACGGCAAAAATTACCGCACTTTGCACTTTGAAACGCTGAACCAAATAGGTAAATAGCATTGGATATAGTGCAAGATAAGCCGCAAGTAAACCGACAAGGAAATAACTTACCCCTAAAGACGCACCACCAAATTGATGAATGCTGACATTAAGCCAACTTACTCCAAAGCAGAAAAATCCCATCGCCCACAAGAAAGTGGATAAAAGTGCGGTGGATTTTTTAGGATTTTTAGCGACATAAAGTAAACCGAGTAAAGAAACATAGGCTAAAGGCCAATAATCAAATGGCGAAAAGGCAAAAACGCCGAGTAAACCTGATATAATCGCAATAAGATAAGTAAAATATTTATTCATAAATTTAATTGATAATAAAATCCTATTCAGATTTTTCATCTATATTATTCATTTCTGCCAAATGTTCATCTGGCACTGTGACTCGAAGTTGAATTAATCGACGGCTATCTGCAGAAGTCACTTTAAATTGAAGATTTTTCAAAATAATTTCTTCCCCACGTTTTGGTAAATAACCAAAAGTCTGCATAATCAGACCGCCAATTGTATCTACTTCTTCATCATCAAAATCTGTATTAAATTGTCCATTGAAATCATCAATATCGGTGAGCGCACGCACTGCATAAGTATGACGAGAGAGCTGACGAATATCTGCGACTTCTTCTTCATCAAATTCATCTTCAATATCGCCAACAATTTGTTCCAAAATATCTTCAATAGTAACAAGCCCCGATACCGCACCAAATTCATCCACCACAATAGCCATATGAAAACGCTCTGAGCGGAAATCTTTCAACATACGATCCACTCTTTTGCTTTCTGGCACAATCACAACGGGGCGTAATAATGAAGTTAAATCAAAGACTTCCGCATCTTCACGTAAAAATTTTAATAAATCTTTCGCGTGCAAAATACCCACGATATTATCGCGATCATCCGCATCGGCAATCACAGGAAAACGAGAGTGAGCGGATTCAATAATTGTGTTTAAACAAGTATTTAAATCTTGTTGATCTTCAATAAAAATAATTTGTGAACGAGGAATCATAATATCGCGAACACGAAGTTCCGCAATTTCCATCACGCCTTCAATCATTTCGCGCGTATTTTGATCAATTAAATCATTTTGTTCTGAATCGCGAATCACTTCCACAAGTTCTTCACGATTTTTTAATTCGCCTTGAAAAAAGCGACCAAATAAAGATTGGAAAAAAGGTTTTTTTGTATTTTCAGATTGGTTTGAATTTTGCTGTTCGTCGTTCATATTGATTTGTGTTTGATGTCTTATTGACGGCGAAAAAGTATCATATTTTGGAAAAAATCGCAAAAAGCGAAAAGAGGAAAATCAATTAAAAATAACCGCACATTGGGTTTAAACCTAAAGTGCGGTTAAAAATACACAATTTTTATGGAGATGGGAAAATTCTAGGCTACAAAATCTCCCTATTTTGTTTATATGACGAAAAGTATCTATGTTGTGGATAACTTGTGAATAATGGATTTTTGATTGTGAATTGATCTCGTAAAAAGAGGGCAAAGATCCTTATCACATCAAACTTCAAAATAAATCGGGTTATTTGTAACCAAAAGATCTTAAATAAAAATAAACCGCACTTTTTACATACAAAAATGGAAGAAAGTGCGGTAAAAAAATACAATTTTTAAAATGGTTTTATTCACAAAAGATCTTTTTACCATCTCTTTGAGTTATTCAATATTTCTGTGGATAAAATTGTGGTTGAGAAAATCTATAATACTGTATAACTCAAATTAACTTTTTTAATAAAATTTCAGCTTTAAATTTATTCCTTTTAATTCAACTGGTTAGAAGTAAAAGAATGAACGCATTTAGAATACACAGAATACCCAAAATTTGATGTTTAATTTTTATACAGATTATTTCACACTGGATAAATAACGTTCCCAATCAAAATATTGACCAGGATCGATCTTACGTCCTGGCGAAATATCACAATGTCCAACAATTCGAGCTTTCGTAATCTTCGGGTAACTTTTCATTATTACATTGGTAAGTTCTTGCAATGAAAAATATTGAGCGTCGGTAAAAGGCTGTTCATTACTCCCCTCCAACTCAATCCCAATGGCAAAATCATTGCATTTTTCTCGTCCTTGAAAATTCGATACGCCTGCGTGCCAAGCGCGATCATTAAAATTGACATATTGCGTAATTCGCCCATTTCGTTCGATCAAACAATGTGCTGAAACACGCATTTGATAAATTTCTGCAAAATAAGGATGAATCTTAGGATCTAATTTCCCTTGAAAAAAGTCATCCACATATCCGCCGCCAAATTGTTCTGGCGGTAGACTAATATAATGAATAACTAATAAGGAAATATCCTGCGGATTTGGGCGTTTATCAAAGTGAGGTGACTGAATTTGTCGACAATCCAATATACCTTGTTCAATATCTTTTAGTTTTTGCATACTTTTTTCCTTTTTTTGCGATCAGGCTCGCAGAAAAAGTGCGGTCAATTTTACAAACAAATTTTTCCTTTTCACAATGTCGTCGCTAACAAAGGCTTAATAAAAGGAAAATGAATGAAACTAACAACACAGCAAACCTTGAAAAAAGGGTTTACATTAATAGAGCTAATGATTGTGATTGCAATTATTGCTATTTTAGCCACTATCGCAATTCCCTCTTATCAACATTATACTAAAAAAGCAGCGGTATCTGAATTACTGCAAGCGTCAGCGCCTTATAAGGCTGATGTGGAATTATGTGTTTATAGCACAGGTAAACCTTCCAGTTGCTCGGGAGGAAGCAATGGAATTGCAGCGGATATAAAGACAGCAAAAGGCTATGTAAAATCAGTGACAACAAGCAACGGTGCAATAACAGTAAAAGGGGATGGCACATTGGCAAATATGGAATATATTTTGCAAGCTACAGGTAATGCTGCAACAGGTGTAACTTGGACAACAACTTGCAAAGGAACGGATGCCTCTTTATTTCCAGCAAATTTTTGCGGAAGTGTCACACAATGACGAGCTATGCTTTACTTCATACTCAGCGTGTAACCGCTCAAAATGGCGAGATCTTTACGATCTCGCCAGATTTATGGGAACGCAATCAGCAGCAACAATCCTTGCTCTTGCGGTATTTTGCTTTGCCACTTAAAGAAGAAAATAATCGTCTTTGGCTAGGGGTTGATTCTCTCTCCAATCTTTCAGCTTGTGAAACCATTGCGTTTATAACAGGAAAACCTGTCGAACCAATTTTGTTAGAAAGCAGCCAACTCAAAGAACTGTTACAACAACTTACTCCGCACCAAATGCAAGTGGAAGAGCAAGTTAAATTCTATCAACATCAAGAAACCCATTTTGAACAAGAAGATGATGAACCTGTTATCCGCTTACTTAATCAGATTTTTGAATCTGCCTTACAAAAAAATGCCTCTGATATTCATTTAGAAACCTTGGCTGATCAGTTTCAAGTGCGGTTTAGAATTGATGGTGTTTTACAACCACAACCCTTAATAAGCAAAATATTCGCCAATCGTATTATTTCACGCTTAAAATTACTGGCTAAATTAGATATTAGTGAAAATCGACTTCCACAAGATGGACGATTTCAATTTAAAACCACTTTTTCCGATATTCTTGATTTTCGCCTTTCAACCTTACCAACCCATTGGGGCGAAAAAATCGTGTTGCGAGCGCAACAAAATAAACCTGTAGAACTTAGCTTTGCTGAACTGGGTATGACCGAAAATCAGCAACAAGCATTTCAACGCTCACTTAGCCAGCCACAAGGATTAATTTTAGTAACCGGCCCCACAGGAAGTGGGAAAAGTATCTCGCTTTACACCGCACTTCAGTGGCTAAATACGCCTGATAAACATATTATGACCGCTGAAGATCCCATTGAAATTGAACTTGATGGTATTATTCAAAGCCAAATTAATCCGCAGATTGGATTAGATTTTAGCCGTCTATTGCGTGCTTTTTTACGTCAAGATCCCGACATCATTATGCTAGGTGAAATTCGAGATGAAGAAAGTGCAAGGATTGCACTACGTGCCGCTCAAACGGGACATTTGGTGCTTTCAACTTTACATACCAATGATGCAATATCTGCCATTTCTCGCTTACAACAACTCGGTATTCAACAACATGAAATTGAAAACAGTTTACTACTCGTCATTGCACAGCGTCTTGTACGAAAAATCTGTCCAAAGTGCGGTGGAAATTTAATAAATTCTTGTGATTGCCATCAAGGTTATCGAGGGCGAATCGGCGTGTATCAATTTCTACATTGGCAACAGAATGGCTATCAAACGGATTTTGAGAATTTACGAGAGAGTGGTTTGGAAAAAGTTAGCCAAGGCATAACAGATGAGAAAGAAATTGAACGTGTGTTAGGTAAAAACTCATGACTAAAAAACTCTTTTATTATCAAGGTAGTAACGCATTAAATCAGAAACAAAAAGGCTCAATTATTGCGGATACGAAACAACAAGCGCACTTTCAGTTAATAAGCCGCGGGCTTACTCACATCAAATTACAACAAAACTGGCAATTTGGGGCAAAACCCAAAAATTCAGAAATCAGTGAATTACTCAATCAATTAGCGACATTGCTACAGTCCGTAATTCCGTTAAAAAACAGCCTACAAATTTTGCAACAAAATTGTACTCAAATTATGCTCAACAAATGGCTTGAACGACTGCTTCAATCCATTGAATCTGGCTTAGCATTCTCACAAGCCATTGAACAACAAGGAAAATATCTCACACAACAAGAAATTCAACTGATTCAAGTGGGAGAAATGACAGGAAAACTTGCCGTAGTTTGTAAAAAAATAGCCACGCACCGTAGTCAATCTTTGGCTTTACAACGCAAATTACAGAAAATTATGTTATATCCCTCAATGGTATTGGGAATTTCTCTATTATTGACACTCGCATTACTGCTTTTTATCGTACCTCAATTTGCTGAAATGTACAGTGGCAACAATGCCGAATTACCAACAATAACTGCAATATTGCTCTCTATATCCAATTTTCTTAAGCAAAATATTGGCATTTTGCTATTTTTCGCTTTGAGTTTTGTTCTATTTTATTACTTTTATCTAAAACGCCAGACTTGGTTTCATCAAAAGAAAAATCAACTTATTTCTATCACGCCTATTTTTGGCACAATTCAAAAACTTTCACGTTTAGTGAACTTTAGTCACAGTTTACAAATTATGTTACAGGCTGGCGTACCGCTTAATCAAGCACTAGACAGTTTTCTCCCTCGCACACAAACGTGGCAAACCAAGACGCTTGTAAATGACATCATATTAGATAAAGAAGTCCGGTCAATTTTACAATGGGTTTCTCAAGGCTATGCGTTTTCTGATAGTGTAAGTAGCGATCTTTTCCCGATGGAAGCACAACAAATGTTACAAATTGGCGAGCAAAGCGGAAAACTCGCTTTGATGCTAGAGCATATTGCGGATAATTACCAAGAAAAACTTAATCATCAAATTGACTTACTCTCACAAATGCTAGAACCATTAATGATGGTAATTATCGGCAGTCTGATTGGAATTATTATGATGGGAATGTATTTACCTATCTTTAATATGGGCTCTGTTATTCAATGATTTACTTCACAATGTTTTTATTAGGCGGTATCTTAGGGATCGCATTGTGGTTCTACCTATCTGGTTTTATTACCCGTTTACAGCAAGAGATTTATGCGACTTATATTGAATTATTTCCACAAAACTTTCTGTCATTTCAGCCTAGCGTTTCCTCTATTCAACAAAAAAAGTGCGGTCATATTTTGAGGTATTTTTTAAATGTTGGGGTAGAATTTATATTTTTACAAATTGCCTTCAAGGACTCTACTTTCGCTATATGGCTAGGGCTCACACTTCTTATCCTTTGGGCAATCAGTTATCTTGATTGGCACTATCAACTTATTTCTACTACACTCTGTTTATGGCTACTTACAATCGGTTTATTTGGAGCAGACAATAATTTTTCATTGCTTACGTTATCTGAAAGCATAAAAAGTGCGGCAAGTTTTTTTATTGTTTTCTACGCAATCTATTGGATTGCAAAATTCTATTACGGAAAAGAAGCCTTTGGACGGGGAGATTATTGGCTAGCAATGGCATTAGGAAGTTTTATTCATTTAGAAACCTTACCGCACTTTTTATTATTAGCCTCAGTTCTTGGAATATGTTTTTCGCTTATTCATAAAAAGAAAAAAGAATTTATACCTTTTGCCCCTTTTATGAACTTATCAGCTGTCATCATTTATTTCGTCAAATATTACGGATATTAAAAAGGGGAAAACATAATATTTTCCCCTTGTTCTTCATAAAAGTGCGGTTACTTTTACGAACGTTTCATCACTTCAAAAAACTCTTCGTTGGTTTTCGCCATCATCAGCTTATCAATCAAGAATTCCATTGCATCCACTTCATCCATTGGATTAAGAATCTTACGAAGAATCCACATTTTTTGTAATTCGTCCGCTGTTGTGAGTAAGTCTTCTTTACGAGTACCAGAGCGTTTAAAGTCAATGGCTGGGAATACGCGTCTTTCTGCAATTTTACGAGAAAGGTGTAATTCCATATTACCTGTACCTTTAAATTCTTCGAAAATAACTTCATCCATTTTCGAACCAGTATCAACTAGTGCTGTTGCAATAATCGTTAAACTGCCGCCTTCTTCCACATTACGTGCAGCTCCAAAGAAACGTTTTGGACGATGCAACGCATTAGCATCCACACCACCAGACAAAATTTTACCTGAAGCTGGAGTGACTGTATTGTAAGCGCGCGCTAAACGAGTAATAGAATCAAGCAAAATGACCACATCTTTTTTATGTTCTACAGAACGTTTCGCTTTTTCGATTACCATTTCAGCCACTTGAACGTGACGAGTTGCGGGTTCATCAAAAGTAGAAGCAATCACTTCGCCTTTTACTGAACGTTGCATTTCTGTCACTTCTTCTGGGCGTTCATCAATCAATAACACGATAAGCTCTACATCAGGATAATTATGCGTGATACTTTGCGCAATATTTTGCAGCAACATGGTTTTACCTGCTTTTGGCGGAGCAACAATCAAACCACGTTGACCTTTACCAATTGGGGATGCTAAATCCAAAATACGGGCAGTCAAATCTTCTGTTGAGCCATTGCCTCGCTCCATTCTTAAACGAGAGTTAGCATGTAATGGCGTTAAGTTTTCAAATAAGATTTTGCTACGGGACACTTCAGGTTTGTCATCATTAACTTGATCAACTTTTAAAAGTGCAAAATAGCGTTCGCCTTCTTTTGGTGGACGAATTTTACCTTCGATTTTATCACCAGTTTGAAGATTAAAACGGCGAATTTGACTTGGGGAAACATAGATATCATCAGGGCCTGCAAGGTAGGAACTGTCGGCAGAACGAAGGAAACCAAAACCATCTGGTAAAATTTCTAACACACCACCGCCGAAAATATCTTCGCCACTTTTGGCGTGCTGTTTTAAGATTGCAAAGACAATATCTTGTTTACGCAAACGAGCTAAATTTTCTAAGCCCATTTGCTCCTCGCCGAGTTTCACAAGATCAGAAACAGGCGTATTTTTAAGTTCTGTTAAATGCATAATGAATAAATGTTGGAATTAATAAGAATTGATTATTCGAATGGTGGGCTTGCACCCTTTGAATGGCGCGTAAATTACCACTAAAACCCTACGCTGTCTAGCTTTTATTAGCATTTAATATAAAAAATTACCGCACTTTTTTTAAGAACTTATTTTGGAAGTTTAGCCGTCTAGATTGTTATTTATTTGATTTTTAATTAGAATACGGACAATTTGTAAGGTTATCAATAAGCACTTAAGGGAAATTATGGCGAATTGGGACGGAAAATATATCAGCCCTTATGCAGAACACGGCAAAAAAAGTGAGCAAGTAAAAAAAATTACAGTATCTATTCCCATTAAAGTACTGGAAATTTTGACGAATGAACGCACTCGCCGCCAATTAAAAAGTTTACGTCACGCAACTAACAGTGAATTGCTTTGTGAAGCATTCTTACACGCATTCACAGGACAACCTTTACCCACCGATGCAGATTTAATGAAAGAGCGTAATGATGAAATCCCTGAAGATGCCAAAGTGCTTATGCGTGAATTAGGTGTCGATCCAGAAAGCTGGGAATATTAACCGCACTTTTCACTTATCCGTTCAAGCCATTCAAAATTAAACATTCAGGGTTGTCATTGCCCTGACAACTGTCGTGCCAGTGCTGCAATTTTTGTACCATTTTTTGTAACTGTTCTATTTGTTGATTTAATGTCGCAATATGTTGAGCAGTTAGCACTTTCACTTCTCGGCAGCTACGCTTAGGATTATCTTGTAGTGCTAATAATTGTGCGATTTGATGTAGTGAAAATCCCACATCCCGTGAATGACGAATAAAATGCAATCTTTCTAAATCACTTTCTCCATAATTTCGATAGCCTGACAAACTGCGAACAGCGGGTTTAATTAACCCTATTTTTTCATAATCACGGATTTGTTTTGTAGATAAACCTACTAATTTTGCGGCTTCACTAATATTCATAAAAAACTTCTTGACCTTAACCTTATGTAAAGGTTTATAGTTTAACCATCAATAAAACAACTAACAAGGAGTAAAAATGAAAACTATCACATTAAACATAAAAGGCATACATTGCGGCTGTTGCGTAAAAAGTCTTACTCAAGTTTTAACTGAATTAGATGGTGTACAATCTGCTGATGTGCAATTAGAGGGTAAAGTAAATATTACTTTTGATGAAAATCGAGTCAATGTTGCACAGCTGATTGAGGTCATTGAAGATGCTGGATTTGACGCCACAGAGTAAAAAAATTTCAATTCAGATTGGTGGGATGACCTGCCAATCTTGTGCCAATCGCATTGAAAAAGTTTTAAATAAAAAACCATTTGTGCAACAAGCGGGAGTGAATTTTGCCGTCGAAGAAGCACAAGTTGTATTTGACGCTACGCAAGCAAGCGAAACTCAAATTATCGAGATTATCCATAAAACAGGTTTTTCTGCTCATATCAAACAAGCCAATGAATTACCAATAGAAGAAAATACATCAATCCCTTGGCGATTAATCATACTTTGGATAATCAATATTCCATTTCTGATTGGTATGCTTGGCATGATGAGTGGCTCACATCACTTGATGTTACCGCCGATTTGGCAATTTGCATTAGCAAGCATTGTGCAACTTTGGTTAGCCATTCCATTTTATCGCGGAGCAATCGGTAGTATTCGTGGTGGACTTGCCAATATGGATGTACTGGTCAGCACAGGAACGCTCACTATTTATCTTTATTCTGCTTTCATGTTGTTTTACCACGCCGATCATGCAATGGGGCATGTGTATTTTGAAGCTTCTGTAATGGTAATTGGTTTTGTCAGTCTTGGAAAATTTCTTGAAGATCGCACTAAAAAGCATAGCTTAAATAGCTTGAGTATGCTCTTGCAACTGACACCGAAAAAAGTCACTGTTTTACGTAATGAAAAATGGAGTGAAATTGCTCTTGACCAAGTCAATATCGGCGAAATCATTCGTGCGAATCAAGGCGAACGTATTGCGGCAGACGGCATAATTGAAAGTGGAAATGGATGGTGTGATGAAAGCCATTTAACGGGCGAATCTCGTCCAGAAGAAAAACAGAAAGGTGGAAAAGTATTAGCGGGGGCGATGGTAACAGAAGGTTCTATTATCTATCGAGCAAATCAGCTTGGTAGCCAAACCTTACTTGGCGATATGATGAATGCATTATCAGATGCACAAGGATCAAAAGCGCCAATCGCACGATTTGCTGACAAAGTTGCTTCCGTGTTTGTGCCTGTCGTTTTAGTGATTTCACTTGTTACTTTCGCACTCACTTATATTCTGACGAATGATAGTGTGTCTTCACTAATTCACGCGGTATCCGTGCTTGTGATTGCTTGCCCTTGTGCCTTGGGATTAGCCACACCAGCAGCCATAATGGTTGGTTTAGGTAAAGCAGTCAATGCTGGCGTATGGTTTAAAGATGCGGCTGCAATGGAGGAAACCGCCCACGTGGATACCGTTGTACTTGATAAAACTGGCACATTAACAAAAGGAGAGCTTGAAATCTCTGCTTTATGGCAGCCACAAAGTGCGGTGTATTCTGAAGACGATTTGTATCGTTTTGCAGCAGCAGTTGAACGACAAGCTAACCACCCAATTGCAAAAGCTATTGTGCAAGCAGCAGAACAAAAAATGTTAGAAATTCCCACCGCACTTTTTTCAAAGATGGAAGTGGGTCAAGGCATTCAAGCCGAATTAGAACAAGTGGGAACAATAAAAGTCGGTAAACCTGATTATTGCGGTTTAATCTTGCCTAAAAATTTAGAGGATATTTGGCAAATTGCGAGCATTGTCGCAGTATCCATAAATGATGAACCCATCGGTGCATTTGCACTGACGGATACTTTAAAAAACGATAGCTTGCACGCCATTCAACGCTTACAACAGCAAAATATTGATGTCGTAATTATGAGTGGCGATCAACAATCTGTCGTTGATTACATAGCAAAACAGCTCGGCATTAAGAAAGCCTTTGGTGGACTCAGTCCTAGAGATAAGGCGGAACAAATCCAAAAGCTGAAAGCTCAAGGTCATATTGTCGCAATGGTAGGCGATGGAATAAATGATGCGCCTGCTTTAGCCGCGGCAAACGTCAGTTTTGCGATGAAATCAGGTTCAGATATTGCAGAACAAACTGCCTCTGCAACGCTTATGCAACATTCGGTGAATCAACTTGTGGATGCACTTTTTATTGCAATAGCAACCTTGAAAAATATCAAACAAAATCTATTTTTTGCTTTGATTTACAATATTCTCGGCATACCCCTTGCAGCTTTCGGTTTTCTTAGCCCTATAATCGCTGGTGCTGCTATGGCGTTGAGCTCAATTTCCGTATTGATGAACTCCTTAAGATTGAAAAAAGTGCGGTTCTAATTTCATTTATTTTTATACGCAATCGGTGTCGTCATCGCACCGATTTTTTTGTCGCTGAAAATTACCGCACTTTTTATAAAAAAATTTTAACTTGATCACAATTTTAGAATTTTCTCTTTGAGATTCTCTATTTATCGGCATAACATAATACTCAAATTTTGTTAGGGCATATTTTGCTCTACAAATTGACAAATTTAAGTAATTTATGCTTTGGAGCAAACTATGAAATCAACAGAAAAACTCAAATGGAACAAATTTGATGCAACATGGATGTTAAACCTTTTCGGTACGGCGGTTGGCGCGGGCGTATTGTTCTTGCCGATTAACGCAGGGATGGGTGGATTTTGGCCGTTAGTTTTAATGGCAATTATCGTCGGGCCAATGACTTATTTTGCTCACCGTGGCTTAGCTTATTTTGTGCTTTCATCTAAAAAGCCTGGCAGCGATATTACTGAAGTAGTGGAAGAACACTTTGGTAAAACCGCTGGTAAACTTATTACCTTACTTTATTTTTTCGCAATTTTCCCTATTCTGTTGATTTACGGTAACGGTATTACTAACACCGTAGATTCTTTTATTGTGAATCAACTTGGCATGGCATCGCCAAATCGAGTCATTCTCTCTTTTGTATTAATTGCGGTATTGATTTCTGTGATGTTATTTAATGAAAAAGTGATGTTAAAAATCACAGAATGGCTTGTTTATCCGTTAGTCTTAATTTTATTTGTTCTTTCTATTTACTTAATTCCTGAATGGAATAGTGCCGTATTATATGAATTTCCAACAGCAGGCGGTTTCTTAACCACTTTATGGCTAACCATTCCCGTATTAGTATTTTCATTTAACCATTCACCAGCAATTTCATCTTTCACTTGCTCACAATTCCGTGAATACAAAACTTTCGATGGTGCAGAACGCCATATCAGCCATACAGAAAAAGGCGCCTCAACGATTTTGTTATTCTTGGTAATGTTCTTCGTATTTAGCTGTGTATTAACATTAACACCTGAAGAATTAGTGGCAGCAAAAGAACAGAATATTAGTATCTTGTCTTTCTTAGCGAATAAATTTGATAATCCATATATCTCTTATTTTGGCCCGCTTGTTGCATTCTTAGCGATTACTAGTTCATTCTTCGGTCACTATATGGGGGCACGTGAAGGCTTAGAAGGTTTATATTTAAAAATGAAAGGTGAAGCAGTAAATCGTAAAAAACTCAATTATGCGACCGCACTTTTCTTCTTATTAACGTTATGGGGCGTTGCGATTATTAATCCAAGTATCTTAGGCTTAATCGAATCTCTTGGCGGCCCAATCATTGCGATGATTTTGTTTATCATGCCAATGTACGCGATTCGAAAAATCCCAGCAATGAAACGCTACAGCGGACGTTTCAGTAATGTATTTGTAACAATTATGGGGCTAATTGCTATTTCTGCAGTTGTTTATGGATTATTATAATCGCCTTTAATTTTTAACGAATTTTGAGAAATTTATGATTAGCGTATTTGATATGTTTAAAGTGGGAATTGGGCCATCCAGTTCCCACACGGTCGGTCCGATGAAAGCGGGTAAACAATTTATAGACGACTTAATTAAACGAAATCAATTTGAACAAACTACTGAAATTCACGTAGATGTGTACGGTTCTCTTTCAATGACAGGACGAGGACACAGTACAGATATTGCCATTATTATGGGGTTAGCGGGTTATTTACCACATAATGTGGATATTGATATGATTTCAGGTTTCATCGAGAAAGTTAAACAAACTGCACTTTTACCCATTAATGTCGGTCAAAAGATAGTAAAATTTGATTTTGAAAATAATCTCATTTTCCACCGCACTTTTTTAAAATTGCACGAAAATGGCATGACAATTACCGCTCTTGATGAAAATCGCACAGAGCTTTATCGCCAAACCTATTATTCGATTGGGGGTGGTTTTATTGTCGATGAAGCCCATTTTGTCAAAGAAGAAAAAAACACAGTCCAAGTGCCTTATCCTTACAAAAATGCCGAAGATATTTTGAAACATTGTAGTGATAACGGCTTAATGCTTTCCACTGTGATGTTGGAAAATGAAATCGCATTGAATGGTAAAGAGGCTGTTAGTGCTCATCTAGAGAATGTCTGGAAAACGATGCAGGCTTGTATTGAACACGGTATTCACACAGAGGGTATTTTACCTGGCCCATTAAGAGTACCACGTCGTGCAGCTTCACTTTATCGTGCGTTGCAAGCAAATACGAATTTATCTAACGATCCAATGCGCGTAATCGACTGGGTCAATATGTTTGCGCTTGCTGTCAATGAAGAAAATGCAGCAGGTGGACGCGTGGTTACGGCACCAACTAACGGTGCGTGTGGGATTATTCCAGCGGTATTAGCTTACTATGAAAAATTCATCTCGCCATTAACACCTGAAATCATTGAACGCTATTTATTAGCCGCAGGGATGATTGGTTCACTTTATAAGATGAACGCTTCTATTTCTGGTGCAGAAGTGGGTTGTCAAGGCGAAGTGGGTGTAGCCTGTTCAATGGCTGCTGCGGGACTAGCTGAAATTTTGGGTGGCAATCCACTACAAGTATGCATCGCAGCTGAAATTGCAATGGAGCATAATTTAGGATTAACTTGCGACCCTGTCGGCGGTCAAGTTCAAGTACCTTGTATCGAACGCAATGCAATTGCTTCGGTTAAAGCGATCAATGCATCGCGTATGGCTTTACGCCGTACCACCAATCCAAGAGTAAGCTTAGATAAAGTGATTGAAACAATGTACGAAACAGGCAAAGATATGAATGCTAAGTATCGCGAAACATCTCAAGGCGGACTTGCAGTTAAGATTGTTTGTAACTAATAAAAAGTAAAATAATTAAGGGCTGATCTGCACGAATCAGTTGGACTACATAACCCACTGTTAAAGTGCAGATCGCTATTTAATAATTTAAATTTATTTTTTAAAACTTACCCAGTAAAACTTGCAAACCAACCTAAGTTTGCCCCAATTTGCGCCGCAATATTTAATATGCCAAATAACATTACAAAACCAATCATAAAATTTCCGCCGTATACTTTATAACTTGCTTGTGGGAATTTTTGACGGCTTGCTTTGGCAAGAAGTGCGGGGACAAGTGCAGCCCAAATTGTTGCTGCCAATCCAGCGTAACCAATGGCAATCACAAATCCATAAGGAAATTGCAGGCTTAGCAATAATGGCGGTAAAAAAGTAACAAGTGTTGTTTTTGTTCTGCCCAATAAGCTATCGTCAAATTTAAATAGATCCGCAATATAGTCAAATAACCCTAAAGTGACGCCTAAGAATGAAGTAGAAATTGCCATATAAGCAAAGAAATTTAATGCGACGGAAAGGTATTCCACTTCAATATATTTATGTAAAGCCTCTAATAATGCAGAAACATCGCCGCCTTTTTCAATGACTGGCGCAAATTCAGTGCGTGGTAAATTACCTTGTACAGCGAGCTGCCATAAGATGTAAATCACTAATGCTAAGCCCGTACCAATAAAGATCGATTTCATCACGCGACGACCATCACGATCGTAATATTTGACGAGACTCGGGACATTTCCGTGGAAACCAAACGACACGAGACAAACTGGAAGTGCGGCCAATAAATAAGGTAAATATGTTTGCTCACTTTCAGCAACGGTATTGAATAAAACTGCTGTTTTTACAGAGCTTAATAAACCAGTAGTAGAAAGGAAAAAAGCAACCACCATACCGACAATTAACACGGTTGTGAAACGATCCACTGCTTTGGTTGAAAGCCATACAAAGGCTGCAAGAATAAGACAGAAAATTAAAGATCCTGAAGTTCGCCCAATATCTACCGCACTTTCAGCAGAACTGAATGCTTGGTTGAGCAGATTCTGTGTAATGCCTCCACCTGAGGTTATGTAGGCATAAGTCAAAATATACAAGACGAAAGCAACGGAAAGACCATTGATAGTATTCCAACTTTTTCCTAATAAATCTTTAACGATAGTGTCAAAACTTGAACCTGTTGGATAATGTAGATTAGCTTCTAGGATCATTAATCCTGAGGTTGTCATACAAAACCAAGTATAAATTAAAGCAAGAATTGAACCGATAAACCATACACCTGCCGTTGAAGTTGGGTTAGCCAGCATGCCTGCACCAATCGCTGTACCTGCAATGATCATTGCACCGCCTAAGAGAGAAGGAGATTTTTGTTGTATCATAAAATGCCTCTAAAATAAATTTGCACTATTATAATAGTACGCAAGGAAAGTGCAATATATTTATATCGATAAAAAGGGGACATTTAGTCCCCTTTGTAATGTTGTCAAAGCATTCATTATTGACGGTAATCCGACAAAAATCTTGCTAACTTTGTAATGGCTTCTTCAAGCTGATTCACATAAGGAAGGGTGACAACACGGAAGTGATCTGGCGAATGCCAATTAAATCCTTTACCGTGCACAAGTAGCACTTTTTCTTGGCGGAGTAAATCCAGCACCATTTTTTCATCACTGCGAATATTGAATTTTTTCACATCAATTTTCGGGAACATATACATCGCCCCCATTGGTTTCACGCAAGTAATGCCGGGTATTTGAGTGATGAGATCATAGGCTTTGTTTCGTTGCTCAAGTAATCGACCGCCCGGTAAAATAAATTCATTAATACTTTGATAGCCACCAAGTGCGGTTTGAATTGCATGTTGCATTGGTACGTTGGCACATAAACGCATTGATGCCAGCATATCCAAGCCTTCAATATAACCTTTCGCATTATGTTTTGGACCGTTTAAAATCATCCAGCCTTGGCGGAAGCCTGCAACTCGATAAGCTTTTGATAACCCATTCAGCGTAACGGTTAATAAATCAGGAGCTAGTGCGGCAATGTGATGATGCACCGCGCCATCATATAAAATTTTGTCGTAGATTTCGTCTGCGAAGATAATCAAATTATTTTGACGCGCGATTTCCACTATTTCTTGTAATAATTCTTTGCTATACACAGCACCCGTTGGGTTGTTCGGGTTGATGATAACAATCGCTTTAGTTTTCGCATTCACCTTTGCTTTAATATCATCAATAGCGGGAAACCAATTTGCTTCTTCATCACAGAGATAATGCACTGCTTTACCGCCAGAAAGGGTTACCGCAGCAGTCCAAAGCGGATAATCAGGCATCGGCACGAGTACTTCATCGCCATCATTGAGCAGTGCTTGCATAGCCATTGTGATAAGCTCAGATACGCCGTTACCAATATACACATCATTGACGGTCGCGCCGAGAATCCCTTTTGATTGGTAATATTGAACAATGGCTTTACGAGCAGAATATAACCCTTTTGAATCACAGTAGCCTTGAGCTGATGGCAAATTACGTAGCACATCCACTAAAATTTCATCTGGTGCTTCAAAACCGAAAGGGGCTGGGTTGCCGATATTAAGTTTTAAAATTTTATTGCCTTCTTCTTCTAAGCGTAGTGCTTCTTTATGCACAGGCCCGCGAATGTCATAACATACGTGTTCTAATTTGTCGGATTTTGGGAATAATCGCATAGTGAAATCCTTTTGTTTCTAATAAATTTTTCGAGAAAAGTGCGGTTAATTTACGCTGAATTTTTAATATTGAAAAGATTTTGTAAAAAAATTTTTTGTCATTAACAATCTGCGGTAGAATACGGCTAATTTTTTGTGTATTTAAAACAAAATCTAATGAGTTATTTAGCGCAGGCAATAGGCGAGTTAAAATCGCAAATTCACGCATATTTACAGCAATCAACGAATGAACTTGTCCGTTTTCAGGTGAAACTGGACAAGGTCGATTTGTTGGCGTGGCTGAAAGGTCAATCTGCGTATCCTCAATTTTATTTACATTTTCGTGATGAAGAAAAAGCACTGGCTGCGCTTGGGGCAGTGCAGTCATTTTCACAGTTAAATTTAGCGCAAGAGTTTATTGAAGAAAGTGGTTTTCCACTGGTAGGCGGTTTGCAATTTCAAGGCACTGCACAATTTGTATTACCTAAAATGCTTGTTGAACAGGATAATAAAGGCACGTTGGTATCCTTTTTTGTGAAAGATGAGCAAAGTGCGAATGATACTTTAGCCCACCTAAAAACTTTTGAAAATCTCGCTGCACTTTCTGCTTTGCCAAAACAAATTCCTTTGCATACAGAGCCTCGAGCGAATGAAAGAACTTGGTGCGATTGGGTAAATCAGGCTTTGGTAGAAATTAAAAGTGGGGAACTGACAAAAATTGTATTAGCCAATGAAACCACTTTTCATTTAAAGCAAGCGATTAATGCGTACGATTTTTTAGCTGAAAGCGAAAAACAAAATCAGGGTTGTTATCATTTTTTGTTGGCTGAAAATCCTTATTCGGTTTTTGTTGGTTCTACGCCAGAACGCCTATTTGCTCGTGAGTATAACTTGTTGCTAACTGAAGCTTTGGCAGGGACGGCATCGGTTTCTGAAAGTGAGGAAGAAACGCAATCTCAAGCCAATTGGTTGTTAAATGACGAGAAAAATTTAAAAGAAAATTGGTTGGTCGTAGAAGATATTTCGCAGAATTTACGTAAGCAAGTAGAAAGTTTTGATGTAAGCAATGTGGAATTAAAACCGTTACGTAAAGTACAACATTTGATTCGTAAAATTCGTGCAAATTTGACCGCACATTATGCAGATGTAAATATATTAAAAGCCATTCATCCTACAGCTGCAGTAGCTGGTTTGCCACAGCAACAAGCCAAAATGATTTTGTCAGAAATTGAAACCTTTGATCGAGGCTGGTATGCGGGAACATTGGGTGTGATGAGCGATACATGTTCAGAATTTTGTGTGGCGATTCGTTCCGCCTTTATTGAGGGTCATCGTATTCGTGTATTTGCTGGTGCGGGCATTGTGGCAGGCTCACAGCCATTGGAAGAATGGAAAGAAATTGAACGTAAAGCAGCAGGGTTGATTTCCTTGTTTGCAGAAGAAAAATGATAACGGAGAAAAAAATGTCGGTAAGCGTGTTTAATCGTTGTTGGTCGAAAGTGATTTTAGAAACCTTGGTTCGTCAAGGCGTTTCTCACGTTTGTATCGCGCCAGGTTCGCGTTCGACACCTTTAACTCTTGAAGCTGTACGTTTGCAAAATGCGGGTTCAGTCACTTGTCATACGCATTTTGATGAACGTGGTTTAGGTTTTTTTGCCTTGGGTATTGCTAAGGCAACCCAATCCCCTGTCGCGATTGTTGTGACATCAGGCACAGCAACAGCAAACCTTTATCCTGCCATTATTGAAGCACGCCAAACGGGTGTGAATTTATTTGTTTTAACTGCTGATCGTCCACCAGAACTTTGGGAGTGCGGTGCAAATCAGGCTATTTTGCAACAAAATATGTTTGGTCAGTATCCGGTTGCAAATGTTAATTTACCTAAACCGAACGCTGATTATCCTGCGCAGTGGTTAATTTCTCTACTTGAACAGGCTGCCTTCCAACAAAAACAACAAGGTGGCGTTGTTCATATTAATGTGCCATTTGCCGAGCCACTTTATGATGCAACTGATGATGCTGTAGATTCCCATAGTTGGCTGCAGCCGTTACAACGCTGGTTAATTCAAACTAAGCCTTGGATGAATGTGGAAGCTCAACAGAACGAAGTATTAATGCATGAAAACTGGGATCATTGGCGTACCAAACGTGGTGTCGTTGTGGTTGGTCAATTGCCTGCAGAACAAGCGATGGGCATTAATTCTTGGGCAAGTGCTATGGGCTGGGTGTTACTGACGGATATTCAATCTGGTGTTGTTCCAACGACACCTTATGAAGATATTTGGCTCGCAAACCAAACTGTTCGTGAAAAACTTCTGCAAGCTGATATTGTGATTCAATTTGGTGCACGCTTTATTAGTAAACGCATTAATCAATTCTTACAGGCGTTTAAAGGGGAATTTTGGTTGGTTGAACAAAGCGGTAAAGCATTAGATCCTTATCATCATTCGCTGACAAGATTTAATGCTAAAGCACATCATTGGTTGCGCGCGCATCCTCCTTTACGCCAAAAGCCTTGGTTGCTTGAGCCATTAGCTTTATCTAAGTTCTGTGCGACCTTTATTGAACAGCAAGTAGGCGGAAATTTAACGGAAGCCTCGTTCGCACTACGTTTACCAACGCTTTTACCTTATAACGGTGTTTTATTTTTAGGTAATAGTTTACTTGTTCGTCTGGTTGATGCACTAACGCAATTACCAGAAAGTTATCCCGTTTATACTAATCGTGGCGCGAGTGGAATTGATGGTTTATTGGCTACTGCTGCGGGAATTGGTATCGGTTCAAATAAACCTGTTGTTGCGGTAATTGGCGATACGTCCACTTTATATGATCTAAATTCTTTCGCATTATTCAAAAACGTTACGCAACCAACGGTAATCTTTGTGATCAATAATAATGGTGGTGCGATTTTTGATATGTTACCTGTGGATGAACAAGTCAAAGATCAGTTCTATCGATTACCGCATAATGGCGATTTTTCTCAAATCGCGGCAATGTTTGATCTCAAATACGCTCATCCTTATACTTGGGCAGATCTTAATTCCGTTGTTAAACAGGCTTATAGTCGTCGCAAGGCAACGTTAATTGAAATTAAAACCAATCCGAGTGATGGTAGTAGTTTGTATAAACGCTTAATCGAGCAAATTAGTCACGCCGTGATTGGTGCTTAAGTGTTCTGTAGGCGGGCTTTAGTCCGCCATATTTTATTATTTTCTATCAATAATCCTTTCAATGATAAACATCATTTTTCTTCACGGACTCCTTGGTACAAAAAACGACTGGCAAAAAGTCATTGAAAATCTACCGCACTTTAATTGTATTGCGCTAGATTTGCCTTTTCATGGACAAGCCAAAGACATTGAAGTCACAAATTTTGAAGAAACGGCGGAGTATTTGACTCAGCAAATTAAAAGTGCGGTAAAAAATGAACCCTATTTTCTTGTTGGGTATTCTTTAGGTGGACGGATTGCTTTGTATTATGCACTGCAAGCTCAGGTGGAAAGATCTAATTTGCAAGGCGTTATTTTAGAAGGGGCGAATCTAGGTTTAAAAACTGATGAAGAAAAGCAGGCTCGTTTTCAGCAGGATTTTGCTTGGTCGCAACGTTTTGTACAAGAATCGCCAGAAAATGTGTTAAATGATTGGTATCAACAGCCCGTGTTTTCCCATTTGACTGCAGAAGAAAGATTACAGTTAGTTGAAAAACGAAAATCAAATTGTGGGGAAAATATTGGCAAAATGCTGCTGGCGACAAGTCTATCTAAACAACCTGATTTTAGTGAAAAAGTGCGGTTAAGTTTTTTGCCATTTTTTTATTTTTGTGGCGAACGAGATCATAAATTTCAAACTATTACGAAAGAAAATCAAATTAATTTAGTGACAATTCCCTGTGCTGGGCATAACTCACATTTAGAAAATTCAAAATATTTCTCTAAAAAAATAGAAAATTGCATATTAAAAATTGCTAGACCTTAGTTAAAATGCTAGGATTTATTCCTTTCTTTTTATAATAAACTTCTAAGGAAACACAATGTCTCAACAACTTCGCAATAATCCGATGAAAGTGGCGTTAGCCTCGATGGTCGGTACAGCAATCGAATTTTTTGATTATTATATCTATGCGGCTGCCGCTGTATTAGTTTTTAATACGCAATTCTTCCAAAGCGATGATCCGCTTTCTAATGATTTACTTTCTCTTTCTACGCTTGCACTTGCATTTTTTGCACGTCCTATTGGTTCTGCATTATTTGGTCACTTCGGCGATAAAATTGGTCGTAAAAAAACTTTGGTTGCCTCTCTTGTTTTAATGGGCGGTTCAACGGTAGTAATTGGTTTACTTCCTAATTATGCTCAAATTGGTATCTGGGCGCCGATTTTGCTTTGTATATGTCGCGTAGGTCAAGGAATTGGACTTGGTGGCGAATGGGGTGGTGCAGCGTTAGTCGCAACAGAAAATGCACCAGAAGGAAAACGTGCGTGGTACGGTACTTTCCCTCAATTAGGCGCACCAATTGGTTTATTTGTCGCTAATGGAACGTTCTTCTTAGTTAGCTATTTACTTGGTCATAATGCACTTGTTGAATGGGCGTGGCGTATTCCGTTTGTATCTTCTATTTTATTAGTTGCAGTTGGCTTATATGTTCGCTTAACTTTGCACGAAAGCCACGTATTTGTGGAAGCAGAGCAAAAAGGCAAAAAATTGAATGCACCAGTGAGTGTTGTGTTTACCAAACACTTAAAACCAATGATCATTGGTACATTTATTATGGTGGCAACTTATTCTCTGTTTTACATTATGACGGCTTTTGCTCAGGCATATTCTCGAACCGCGCCGAAGCTTTCTGAAGCAGGTTATGCGCTTGGCTTAGGTATCCCAGCAAATACCTTTACTGGCCTGTTATTAATTAGTGCCATTGTATTTGGTATTTTTATCAGTATTTCTGGTGTTTATGCCGATAAAATTGGTCGCCGTAAATGGTTAATTTGGGTGACTATAGCTATTGGTGTGCTTGGTTTAACAATGCCATTATTCTTAGAAAATGGCACACCAGTTAGCGTATTTGCATTTTTAGTGATTGGTATGGCGATTATGGGGATGACATTTGGTCCAATGGCTGCGCTATTACCAGAATTATTCCCAACAGAAGTCCGTTATTCAGGTGCCTCTCTTGCGTATAATTTAGCATCAATTATTGGTGCAACAATTGCAGCAATGATTTCTTTAAAAATTAACGCGTCATTCGGTGTAATGGGCGTAGGAATTTATTTAGCAATCAATGCATTAATGACTTTCTTGGCATTATTAGCCTCAAAAGAGACTAAAAATGTAGATTTAACAGAAATCTAATTTTAGTCGTAAATATTTTAGGTTATTTAGCCTTTAGAAGTAGTTTATTTAGAACTTATATCAAGTTTAGGTTTCAATGCCAACAAGTAAATAGACTACTTTGATTAAATTGATCAGAAGATCGCAGTTTATTAATAAAAAATCTGCACCTTACTTCGTTAGAATATAAATCTAATTAATTAAGGTGCAGAATAAAATAAAGTTTTATTGTTTCAAATAAATATTAATTTAACTTAACAACGCTTGTGCAGCTGCGATCACAACAGACACAGCTTTTTCTTCTGTTTGTTTTATCGCTGCTTCATTTGGAATTTCTTGTTGAGTGCGGTTTACAATCACGCCTGCAACCATTCCTGCACGCAAACCTAATGCACTACACATAGTAAACAATGTTGAAGATTCCATTTCGTAATTCATTACATTCAAATCTTGCCATTGTTTAAGCAAACCTTGGTAATCACGATATACTTTACCACTATAAGTATCGTAACGTTCTTGACCTGGATAGAATGTATCAGATGATACGGTTACACCTACATAAGGCTCGATACCTTTTGCTTTCGCTGCATTATAAAGTGCGGTTGTACATTCAAAGTTTGCCACAGCTGGATATTCTAATGGTACAAAATGACGGCTTGCGCCATCTAAGCGAACAGCAGCAGTTGTGATAAGAACATCGCCTACATTAATGTGCGGTTGAATTGCACCCGTTGTGCCAATACGTAAGAAAGTGCGAACACCAAGTTGAGCAAGTTCTTCCACACAAATTGATGTTGAAGGGCCACCAATACCCGTAGAACATACAACAATAGGCTGACCATTGATATAACCTAACCACGATGTAAATTCACGCGTGCTTGTAAGAAACTCTGGATTATCAAGTTGTTTCGCAATACGCTCACTACGCGCAGGATCGCCAGGAACAATAGCGAGTGTTGCACCTTTAAGTTGCGCTTTAGTGAGGTTTAAGTGAAATACGTCTGACATAATAAATCTCCTTATTATCATTGAACGTGATGATTTCGCCTTTAGGAAAAATCTTATTTTAAAGAAATAAAATATTTTTAGAAAATTTTGTTTTCTCTTTCAAACATTTTCATTATTTCTTTTTTGTTTTTCTGATAACGAATAATAAGTAAAAAAAGAAGTGCGGTCAAAAAGTTAAACGTTTTCGGTTATAATTCCACGTAAATTTTTTCTAGAACAAGCGAAAAATAAAATGAATGCAAAAATTTTAGTTATATTAGTTATAAAAGTGGGGCAAGTTGAAACCCTAACCTTTTCCGATGGAAGCCAGTATGAAAGCGCAATTCGTAAAAAAGTTGTGCCATCGGTAAAAATTCATTCTCTTGGTGCGGAAGGAAACGATGTTGGTTTAAAAAAACATCACGGTGGTGTAGATAAAGCTCTCTTTTTTATGTCGGCAGATTCTTTTAATGAATTAAATGCTTTATTAAATAAAGATTTTTCTTATATGGATACTGCGACATACGGAGAAAATTTTGTCGTGTCAGGCTTGAATGAAGACAATGTATGTATTGGCGATCGTTATCAAATCGGCTCAACAATTTTAGAAGTATCTCAACCACGTAAACCTTGTGAGCGTTTATCAAAAAATACAGAAAACGAAGATGCTCGCGATATTATTTATCAAACTGGGCTTAGTGGATGGTATGTTCGTATTATTGAAACAGGAACAATTAAGCAAAAGGATGAACTAAAATTACTCGCCCGTCCTTATCCGCAAATAACAATTCGTCATTTAAATCGCTTGTTATCTGCGCCAAAAAATGAAGCTGAATTAGATGCAGCATTAGAGATTGAAGTATTAGCTGAAGCCTTTAAACGCTCAATTCGATCGCAAATATCGAAATTCAAACAACAGGGATAAATATGTCAGAAATTTCAACCGCACTTTCGGAAGATTGTCCATGTCAATCTGGTCATCATTACGCAGATTGTTGTGGCAAATTTCATTTGAGACAAGCATTTCCCGAAACGGCAGAACAACTTATGCGTTCACGTTATACAGCTTATGTGTTAAAAAATATACCTTATATTGTTGTAACAACTGTGCCAAGCCAACAAACTTTATTAGAGCCTAGGTTATTGCAAGAATGGGCGGACAACACTACGTGGCTAGGATTAGAAATTCTAAAAACGGAAAGCCTTACAAAAACTCAAAGTGCGGTAGAATTTAAGGCGATTTTTCAAGGCGAAGAATGTGAGCAAGCCCATCAAGAACGGTCAATTTTTGTGAAAATTGAAGATCGTTGGTATTTTGTTGATCCGACAGTATCCTTGCCTACAATGAAACAACCTTGTGTATGTGGTTCTGGTAAAAAATTTAAACATTGTTGTGGGGGATTTCTATGATTTCATTAAAAAATTTTGGATTATTATTTTGGAAACGTTTTTCAGAAAATAAACTTAATCAAGTCGCTGGCGCATTGACTTATAGCACAATGTTAGCAATGGTTCCTTTAGTTATGGTTATTTTTTCTATTTTCTCTGCTTTTCCTGTATTCAATGAAGTGACGGGAGAATTAAAAGAAATGATTTTTACTAATTTTGCGCCATCAGCGAGTGATATGGTGGGCGAATATATCGATCAATTTGTATCAAACTCAAAGAAAATGAGTGCGGTGGGAATTGTGAGTTTAATTGCCGTTGCCTTGATGCTAATTAATAACATCGACCGAACACTAAATAGTATTTGGCACAATAGTCAATCTCGCTCTCCGCTTTCTTCTTTTGCGATTTATTGGATGATTTTGACACTTGGCCCACTTATTATTGGCGTGAGCATTGGGATTAGTTCGTATATTAAAATAATGTTTGAGCAATCGGAACATTTATCATTAGGCTTAAAATTGCTCAGTTTTGTGCCTTTTTTATTTACTTGGTTTATTTTTACGCTTATTTATACGGTTGTACCGAATAAAAAAGTGAAAATTAAGCATTCAGCTTACGGTGCATTTCTTGCCGCGATTTTTTTCACTCTTGGTAAACAAGCATTTACTTGGTATATCGTCACTTTTCCCTCTTATCAATTAATTTACGGTGCAATGGCAACTTTACCAATTATGTTATTGTGGATTCAAATAAGTTGGCTTGTGGTGCTAGTTGGTGCGCAATTAGCTTCAACCTTAGATGAAATTGGCGAGCAGATCGAGCAATAATGCTCGATCTATAAGAAAATTATCTGGCAATCGCCAATGTTTGGTATAAATAATGGCGATAATCATTGAGTAGCTGAATATCAGAAGAATCTTCTAATTTGCCATTACTCAATTTGCACATTGCCATATTCGCTTTCATAAATTCATCTTCTGCTGATAATCCAGCTACATTCATCAAGACACCTCCAGCAAAAGCAAGATCTAAAAACTTTTGTTCTTGCTTAAATTGACTACTACAATTACTTCTTACAACAAACTGTGTTACATAATCAGGCTGTGCATAATCCCCTTTCTTTGGAGGGATCGCATTATCAAATGCTACTTGATGATCGCCAAAATAGCCTAGCACAAAAGGTTTTTTACGTTCATGTAAATAGTTATTCATTCTTTCAATCGCCTCATTCAAGGCGACAATACGTTGAGTATAGTCATTCAATGCAGAAATACTTTTAGCCCCTAAATTAGGCATTTGAAGATTAAATGTATTTTCCATGCCCAATTCATATGGACCATGTTCACGCATAGTCAATACATAAACAAACATTGGCCGATCCACATTTTCTAATGCTGGATGTTGTTTTTCCAAAATCATTCGGGTGTACTTCATCATTTCTTCACTGCTAATATCCCAAAGATTTTTACTGATAGGCGCAGGATAACCAAGATCTTGCGGCTGTAACATCAAATCAAAACCGAAATGATCATAAGCGTATTTCGCATTGTAATTACCTTTTGTAAAAGGCGATAAGGCAACACAAAAATATCCTTGTGCTTTTAGATTTTTCACTAAACCTGATTGCAAGTGCGGTACAACAGAATAAAAAACGCCACTTGCTAACGCGCCAAAATCGCTCGAAGGCACACCAGCTAAAAAAGCAAATTCTGATTTCCAGGTTGCGCCAGCAAAAGTATGCACACGCAACGGCGAAGCAAATACTGTATCATTTTGGGGTTCAAACATGGAAAGTGGTGGAATAGATTGCTGACTAAAAGCAAATTGATGAGGGTTCAGCGTGGATTCCATTAATGTTACAACAATATCGGGTTTTGTTTCAGATAGGTTGTTTGTATCAGATGAAAGTGCGGTCATTTTTTCAATAAAATTTTGGCTATTGCCATCAAAATTTGGCACCTTGAAAAAAATACCGCGGCAAGACATTGGTAAATTTAAAAACACATCTCGACCATCATCGGGCAAAGAATCTAACCAAACTTGCACCGCACTTGGATTTTTAGAATAATGCCACATCAAGCTAAAGCTAACGATAAACAATAACGCCCCAATGCTGTTACCCAATACCCCTAAAGACTCGGCATCATTAAAACCCAAAATAGCATAACCTAATAACGCCAGTAGCCCAATAACGCCAAACAACGCGCCTTTATAATGAATTAAGGTTTCCCAATTTCGCCAATCCACCACAAGAAAGAAATCTGAAATTAACAAAGGCTGTTTGTAATAATGAATTTTTAAACGATGAAATAACATCAGTACCACAAAAAGCACAGATGAAAAATTTAAAGCACGTTGCCATTGGCTGGAAACCATAAGCATACCGCCAAATAAAAAAGTAAAAAGCGTAATAGCAAAGAAATAAGTCCAACGATAATGGGAGTTTACGATAAAAATCACTGCCGCAATCGTGAATAAAGCTAAGAAAATATAAGCGATCATAAATTTTCCCTATGATATATAAACAGTTTAAAATTAGATATGACAATGCCAGCGCACTTTATCACGTAAACGTAATAGATTGAACGGGAAAAGGAAATTATTTGGATAATTTGAAAATAAAGTGGTGGGCGATACCGGTCTCGAACCAGTGACCCCCTCCTTGTAAGGGAGGTGCTCTCCCAACTGAGCTAATCGCCCTTAATGTTGTGGGTTGGCATTATAGGGAGAATGCATTTTCAGTCAATACCTTTTTACTAAATTTTGTTTAATTGTCGTAAAAATAAGCATAAAATCCGCTTTTTTATTTAGAAGTCAAACAAGTCGTAGTAGAATGACGACTAATATTTTATTGAAGATAGGTTATAAAAATGAAACTAGATGCTCCTTTTAATTTAGATCCAAATGTAAAAGTGCGTACTCGTTTTGCTCCTAGCCCTACAGGTTATTTACATGTAGGTGGCGCACGTACCGCACTTTATTCTTGGTTATACGCAAAACATAATAACGGTGAATTTGTATTACGAATTGAAGACACTGATTTAGAGCGTTCAACACCTGAAGCTACTGCTGCCATTATTGAAGGCATGGAATGGTTAAATCTTCCGTGGGAGCATGGCCCTTATTACCAAACTAAACGCTTTGATCGTTATAACCAAGTGATCGATGAAATGATTGAACAAGGCTTAGCATATCGTTGTTATTGTACTAAAGAACACTTAGAAGAACTTCGTCATACTCAAGAACAAAATAAAGAAAAACCACGTTATGACCGTCACTGCTTACACGATCACAACCATTCACCTGATGAACCCCATGTTGTACGTTTTAAAAATCCAACTGAAGGCTCGGTAGTATTTGATGATGCCGTACGTGGCCGTATTGAAATCAGCAACAGTGAGCTTGATGATCTTATTATTCGCCGCACAGACGGTTCTCCAACTTATAACTTCTGTGTAGTTGTAGATGACTGGGACATGGGTATCACACATGTTGTACGTGGCGAAGATCATATCAACAACACGCCTCGTCAAATTAACATTTTAAAAGCGATTGGTGCCCCAATTCCAACCTATGCACACGTTTCTATGATTAATGGCGATGATGGTCAAAAACTCTCTAAACGACATGGCGCAGTGAGCGTCATGCAATATCGTGATGATGGTTACTTACCAGAAGCTTTAATTAACTATCTTGTTCGTTTAGGCTGGGGACATGGCGACCAAGAAATTTTCAGTCGCGAAGAAATGATCAACTATTTCGAATTAGATCATGTTAGCAAATCAGCTAGCGCATTTAATACCGAAAAATTACAATGGTTGAATCAACATTATATCCGTGAATTACCGCCAGAATATGTGGCTAAACACCTTGAATGGCATTACAAAGATCAAGGCATTGATACAAGCAATGGTCCTGCATTAACTGAAATAGTCACCATGCTTGCGGAACGTTGCAAAACCTTAAAAGAAATGGCAAGTTCAAGCCGCTACTTCTTTGAAGAGTTTGAAACCTTTGATGAAGCCGCAGCGAAAAAACATTTCAAAGGCAATGCTGCTGAAGCGCTTACAAAAGTGAAAGAAAAATTAACCGCACTTTCTAGCTGGGATTTACGTTCTACTCACGAAGCCATTGAGCAAACAGCTGCTGAACTAGAAGTGGGCATGGGTAAAGTTGGCATGCCATTACGTGTCGCTGTGACAGGTTCTGGTCAATCGCCATCAATGGATGTTACCCTAGTCGGTATCGGCAGAGATCGCGTACTTGCACGTATTCAGCGCGCTATTGATTTTATTCATGCACAAAACGCTTAATATTTAATCGGATAACAAACGCATAATAAAATCGTATTGACAGCCACATAGTCAAATTTTATCATGTCGCTGTCTTTTATGGGGATATAGCTCAGTTGGGAGAGCGCTTGAATGGCATTCAAGAGGTCGTCGGTTCGATCCCGATTATCTCCACCAAATTAATAAAGCAAGGTTATTTACCTTGCTTTTTTATTATCAATAATCAATATCTTAGTGAATTTTAACAAAAATAAAAACTAAAGCGTGCTAGAATAGTGCGCTTTTTTATTACATCGTTCGAAACCATATCAAGGAATAATTATGCGTCCAAATAATCGAGAAAATAATCAACCTCGCCAAATTAAAATTACCCGTAACTACACCAAGCATGCTGAAGGTTCTGTGCTTGTTGAATTTGGGGACACCAAAGTGCTTTGTACTGCAACAGTGGAAGATGCTGTGCCACGTTTCTTAAAAGGACAAGGGCAAGGTTGGGTAACGGCTGAATATGGAATGTTACCACGTTCAACACATAGTCGTATGCAACGTGAGGCGGCTAAAGGTAAACAAAGCGGACGCACAATGGAAATTCAACGCTTAATTGCCCGCTCTTTGCGCGCCATGGTGGATCTTAAAGCACTGGGTGAACGTGCGATTACTTTAGATTGCGATGTTATTCAAGCGGATGGCGGCACACGAACTGCATCCATTACTGGTGCTGCAGTTGCATTATGTGATGCGATCAACAGTTTAATTGAGAATGGCACGTTAAGAACTAACCCCATTAAAGGGCTAGTTTCGGCAATTTCTGTAGGGATTGTTGATGGTCAAGCTGTTTGTGATTTGGAATATGTGGAAGATTCTGCAGCGGAAACCGATATGAATGTTGTGATGATGGAAGATGGTCGCATGATTGAGGTGCAAGGCACTGCAGAAGGCGAGCCATTTAGCCATGAAGAATTATTAACATTATTAGATTTAGCGAAACAAGGCTGTAATCAAATTTTTATCGCTCAACGCGAAGCGTTAGGCTTATAAACACAGTTTATAGGAGTTAAAAAATGGAACAATATAAACGCGATTTTATCGAATTTGCTTTAAGCCGAAATGTATTGAAATTCGGCGAGTTTACTTTGAAATCGGGGCGTAAAAGTCCGTATTTCTTCAATGCAGGTTTGTTCAATACGGGGGCAGATTTAGCGCGTTTAGGCGAGTTCTATGCTGCGGCAATTCAAGCAAGTGCGGTAGATTTTGATGTGGTTTTTGGCCCTGCTTACAAAGGCATTCCAATTGGCACTTCAGTTTCGGTGGCGTTATTTAATCGTTATGGTATTGATAAACCCGTGTGTTTTAATCGCAAAGAAGTGAAAGATCACGGAGAGGGCGGCAATTTAATTGGTAGCCCATTGCAAGGAAAAATTTTGCTTGTGGATGACGTGATTACGGCTGGCACTGCAATTCGTGAATCTATGGAATTAATCAGTGCAAATAAAGCAGAGCTTGCGGCGGTATTGATCGCTCTAAACCGTAAGGAACGAGGAAAAGGCGAGCTTTCAGCAATTCAAGAAGTAGAACGTGATTATCAATGCCAAGTGCTATCAATCATTGATTTAGATGATTTGATGCAATTTATCGAACAAGATCCTCGATACAGTAGCCATTTGCCAGAAATGCGTGCTTATCGTGCCGAATTTGGCGTATAAAACTTGAGAAATAAATTTTTATCATCATTATAAATAACATTATAAAAATAACCGCACTTTGACTTAACAGAGGAAAGAATGGAATTTATTGGAAAAATTATAGGCGTATTTTTAGGTTGGAAAGTTGGTGGATTTTTTGGTGCGATAGCTGGGCTCATTTTAGGTTCTATTGCAGATAAAAAATTGTATGAACTTGGCTCGGTAAGTTCTAGTTTCTTTAAAAAGAAAACAACGCGTCAAGACTTGTTTATGCAAACCACCTTTGCGGTGTTAGGGCATTTAAGTAAATCGAAAGGGCGTGTAACAGAAGAAGATATCCAATTAGCTAATCAATTAATGATTCAGCTTAAACTGGATGATGCTGGGCGTAAATTAGCGCAAGATGCGTTTCGTCGTGGTAAAGAATCTGATTTCCCGATTCGTCAAGTTATCCGTGAATTTCGCATTGGTTGTGGGCAACGTGCTGATTTATTGAGAATGTTCTTACAAGTGCAAGTTCAAGCAGCTTTTGCCGATTCAGAACTTCACGAAAATGAGAAAGAAGTGCTTTATGTGATCGCTGAAGAGCTTGGTCTTTCTCGTATGCAATTTGAACAAATGATTGCGATGGAAATGGCTGCGCGAGCTTTTACTCAAGGCGGTTTTTATCAGCAATATCAACAAGGTGCATATCAAGGTGGCTACCAATATCAGCAACAAAATAGTGGTGGTTACCAACATGCTTCTGGCCCAACTTTAAATGATGCCTATAAAGTATTGGGTGTAACTGAGTCCGACGAGCAAAGCACGGTTAAGCGTGCTTATCGTCGTTTAATGAATGAACACCATCCAGATAAACTTGTGGCGAAAGGCTTACCGCCAGAAATGATGGAAATGGCAAAAGAAAAAACTCAACAGATTCAAGCTGCTTACGATTTAATTTGTAAAGCAAAAGGCTGGAAATAGTGCGTGTTATTCTTGCGCCTATGCAAGGGGTTCTAGATCCCTTTGTACGCCAACTTCTCACCGAAGTGAATGACTACGATTTATGTATAACAGAATTTGTTCGCGTAGTTGATCAACTTCTCCCTGAAAAAGTATTTTATCGTTTATGCCCTGAATTAAAAAATCAGGGCTTTACTTCTTCTGGTACGCCTGTGCGAGTGCAGTTGCTAGGGCAGAATCCAGAATGCCTTGCTGAAAATGCGATTCGTGCGATCGATCTTGGCTCTCATGGCGTTGATTTAAATTGTGGTTGCCCTTCTAAAACAGTGAATGGCAGCAATGGTGGTGCGGCATTATTGAAACAGCCTGAATTGATTTATTGTGCCACTCAAGCCTTACGCAAAGCCGTGCCAAGTGAATTTCCCGTTAGTGTAAAAGTGCGGTTAGGTTGGGATGATATTTCTCAAGCCTTTGAAATCGCTGATGCGGTAGAGCAAGGCGGCGCAACCGAAATTACAGTTCATGGACGCACAAAAGCCGATGGTTATCGTGCTGATCGAATTAATTGGAAAAAAATTAGCGAAGTCCGAGAGCGTTTATCCATTCCAGTTATTGCTAACGGAGAAATTTGGCATTGGCAAGATGGGCAAGATTGCTTATCCCAAACAGGTTGTCAGGATTTAATGGTCGGACGAGGCGCGTTGAATATTCCGAATTTAAGTCATGTTCTGAAATCAAATGCAGAAAAAATGCCTTGGTATGAGATTCAAAAAATCTTGCAAAAATATGCGAATGTCGAAAATGAATATGACAGCGGTTTTTATCATGTGGCACGAATTAAACAATGGTTACGTTATTTGAATAAGGAATATAATGAAGCGAACCAAGTGTTTGATAAGATTAAGACTTGCCAAACTGCTGAAGATTTGAAATTACGGTTAAATGATAAATAAAAAAACCTGCTAATCAGCAGGTTTTCTTTTTCTAAATTATTTAAAAATTCACCGCACTTTTTAATTTTTTCAGTGCATTAGTTTCTAATTGACGAATACGTTCCGCAGAGACATTATATTTTGCTGCCAAATCGTGCAATGTGGCTTTGTTATCATCTAACCAACGAGCTTTGATAATATCCTGACTACGTGCATCTAGACTTTGTAGCGCCGCACTTAATTGCTCGGTTGCTTGGCTTTCAAAGTTTTCATTTTCAAGCTCTGCTGCGAAATTAGAACTTTTATCTTCCAAATAAAGGGCTGGAGAATAGGTCTCTGTTTCTGCATCATCAGTAGGTAAATCAAAACCGACATCCGCACCGCTCATTCGAGACTCCATTTCGATCACATCTTCTTTGGATACACCCAATTCATTTGCGACCATATCAACTTCATTTTCATTGAACCAACCTAAACGTTGTTTAGTTTTACGTAGGTTGAAAAATAATTTACGTTGAGCTTTCGTGGTTGCGACTTTTACGATACGCCAGTTACGAAGAACATATTCGTGGATCTCAGCTTTAATCCAATGCACGGCGAATGACACCAAACGTACACCAACTTCAGGGTTAAAACGTTTGACCGCTTTCATTAAACCGATATTGCCCTCTTGGATTAAGTCAGCTTGTGGCAAACCATAGCCAGAATAGCCACGTGCCACGTGGATCACGAAACGAAGATGCGACAAAATGAGTTTTTTCGCTGCATCTAAATCCTCGTGATAATACAAACGTTCTGCCAATTCCTTTTCTTCCTCTGCGGTCAGCATCGGATATTCATTTGCTGCACGAATATAACCTTCGATACTGCCTTGAGGAACTAACATCATTTGTGTTTCTTTATCCATCGTTTCCCTTCTTTATTTTGGCTTTTGCCAATCAATGTACTTAGTTATAGCACAATAAGCTATCTTATTGAACTAATTTGTCAATAAGACAGATTTTATCAATTGAAAGTTCAATTATTATAAAATTACGTGATAATTTGCTCACTATTTACTTCGCCAGTTGCACTGATAAATCGTACTTCAGGTTGTAAATATACACCAAATTTTTCTGCAACAGTTTGGCGAACGTGATGGGCGAGTTTGACCACGTCTTGCCCTGTTGCCCCGCTTTTGTTAATTAATACTAATGCTTGTTTTTTATGAACCGCAGCCCCACCAATTTGAAAACCTTTAAGATTGCATTGATCAATCAGCCAGCCTGCCGCTAATTTCACTGAGCCATCTGCCTGTGGAAAGTGCGGTAGATTTTCGTGATGTTTTTTGATTTCTTCAAAATGTTCTGAACTGACAACGGGATTTTTAAAGAAACTCCCTGCATTACCTACTTCATTGGGATCAGGTAATTTACTTTGACGGATATGACAGACTTCATCAAAAATTTGTTTAGCGGTGACCGTTTTCGGATCGAACTCTACAAGCGAACCATATTTTAGAATAGGCTGCCAATCTTTTTTTAGCTTTAATCCAACCGCTGTAATCACATAACCTTGCTGATAACGATGTTTAAAAATACTCTCACGATAACCAAATTCACATTGTTCTGTGTCGAGTCTAAAGGTTTCGTTCGTATTTAAATTAAGTACCTCCACATAATCACATACATCTTTAAATTCAACGCCATAAGCACCGATATTTTGAATGGGAGCAGAGCCTGCACAACCGGGAATCAGAGCCAGATTTTCTAAGCCATAAATACCATTATTAATAGACCACTCCACCAATTTATGCCAATTTTCCCCACCATTGACGTGAAGATAGTGAAAATTTGCATCTTGTTCGTGCGTAATCCCCATTAAACGATTAAGGATCACGATGCCATTAAAATCATCTAGAAATAGAACATTACTTCCTTGACCTAAAAAAAGAGTGGGTAAATTTTCTGATTTAGAATGCGCCCACACTTGTTGTAGCTGTTCGATACTATGTGCTTCAATAATTTCACGAGCATTAGACTGAATATGGAAAGTATGAAAAGGTTGTAAATTTTGCATTTTGATGTCCTAATATAATGTATGTGGCAAGGTAATTTTGACTTGTGTGCCGCCTTGCTCTCTGCGATGAATATGCAATTGTGCATTAAGCTGACGACAACGTTCCGCCATAATATTCAAGCCGTAATGCCCTTCTGGCTCCTCAAGATTTGGAATGCTAACCCCATCATCTTCAACTAAAATTTCATACTCGCCTTCCGCATTAATTCTTGCGCTAATTTCAATTACCGTGCCTTGAGAATGCTTGATCGCATTGGTGGTGGCTTCACGTACAATTTGCAGAACGTGAACCAGCTGTTGAGGGTTCAAACTTTGCGATGGTAATTGACAATTCACATTCATTTGCATTGTTGTTTGCGAGCGTAATGAATCAATCACTTGTTTTAGTGCAAGCTGTAAATTCGCTTCTTGTATGGTTAAACGGAAAGTGGCTAAAAGCTCACGTAACTGTGCATAACCACCAGAAAGGGCTTGTTCAAAATTGGCAATAATTGCCAAACTCTTTTCTTTTGATTGTTCGTCTTCTTTCTTCAGGTTATGTTTGAGCAAAGTAAGTTGAATTTGTAAAAATGATAAGACTTGAGCCAAAGAATCGTGCAACTCTCGCGCAATAATTGAGCGTTCTTCCATTAATAAAATCTGTTCTTTCTGACGTAAATTTTTATGGAAATAAAGCGCACGAGCAAGCATTTGCGCTAAATTTTGCATAATTCGGGGATCTGGACAAGGTAATCCTGCTTGCCAAGAGAGTACACCTAATTCTTCGTTATCCACAGAAAGGGTTTCGATTTGTAGTTCATTATTAGCATCTTGCTTACCCAATGTAATATCCCAATGTTCAGCCCCCATCACTTCCACTTTAACGAAGTTCAAATGGTCGCTAATAAAAATGTAATTCAAAACTTGATTTAAAATTTTATCGTTAATTGTGTTTGTATTCAGAAGTTGAGCACTTTGATAAAGAGTGCTTAAAGTGCGGTTAGTTTGACGCAACTTTTGCGTTTTTTCGTTTACAGCTTCTTCTAAACGCGAATAAAGCTGTCCCAGTTCTGTGGACATTTGTGTAAATACGCGAGCCAGTGTGCCAAGTTCGTTTTGTTTCCTTGTGTCAAGTGGAATATGATTGAATTGACGCATTTGCACTTGCATACTGGCTTTTGTCATTAAATGCAAAGGTTTCACAACTTCTCGGTTTGTGTACCAAATCACATAAGACACCATCAGCAAAATTAACAACATCGCAAAACCTAATACTGAAACGCCTAAAATCCATTTCTGCTCGCTAAAACGTTGTAATTCAAACACAAAATAATCAACATCTGCCACATAGTCAGTAAGCTGCTTACTATAGTTTTTTACATCCTGTTGGCGCGCATATTTTTCCATGTTCGTCCAACGTTGCAAAATGTTTTGATAGGAATGTTTTAATACATTCGGTGTGAAAAATTGATTTTGAACTTCTAGTAAAGCAGATGAATGAAGGCTTATATGATAACGGCGTAAGTTCGTTTCCACGCTTTCTGGTTGTTCTTGCATTTCATAAAGTAAGCGATAACTTTGCATACGCAAAGAACCTGAAATATTAATGGCTTCGGCATCATATTTATTACTGCTCATAATTGCCAAACTTAGAGAACTAATCACACCAGCAACGATAAGAATGATAAATAAATATTTCGCAATACGGGTGGAAACGGAACCTTTAGTATACACAGGAAACTCCAGTGGAAATTTAGAAAAGTGCGGTAAAATTTTTATTTCTTTTTAAATTTAGCCCAAACTTTATCTTCTTGACCACGCCATAAGCGTTGAATGTTATCGTGATGACGATAAATCAACAAGCAGCAAACTAATGCCACAGGAAAAGTAAATTCAGGTTTAAACCACCACACATAAAAAGGCACAAGTAATGCAGAAATAACCGCACTTAATGAAGAATAGCCACTAACAAGAAAAACAAAGATCCACGTACCAAACATTGAACCTGCAACAGCCCAAGAAATCGGTGCGATTGCCCCAAAGGCAGTTGCAACACCTTTGCCACCTTTAAATTGAAAGAAAATTGGGAAAATATGCCCTAAACAAGCACCAAGTGCGACCATTCCTAATTCAAATTGGGTTAAACCTAAATAATACCCCGCCCATACAGGAATCATCCCTTTTAACATATCAAAAATAAGCACCGCCAAGGCAGACTTACGATTTCCAATGCGCAACACATTTGTCGCCCCAGGGTTGTGTGAACCATTTTGACGTGGATCTGGCAATCCAGTAAGGCGACAAATTAAAATCGCACTGGAAACTGAGCCTAAAAGATAGGCAAAAAGCATATAAAAAAGGGCGAAAAGGCTCATTTTGCACTCCAGCAAGAAAAACTGTTCGTTATTCTACCCAAAATTGATAGCATACGCCTACAATAATTTTAGAGGAAATCTTATGGATCGTGTTTTTATTGAAGAATTGACTGTTTTTGCACAAATCGGTGTATATGATTGGGAACAGCAAATAAAGCAAAAACTTGTGTTTGATTTAGAAATGGCTTGGGATTGCAAACAAGCGGCAGAAACGGATGATGTTGTATATTGTTTGAATTATGCTGAAGTGAGCCAAGCGATTATTGATTATGTGGAAAGTAAATCTTTCTTGTTGATTGAGCGAGTGGCTTATGAAGTGGCAGATTTGCTTGAGTCACGTTATCAACTTCAAGGATTAAAAATTAAACTGAGTAAACCAAAAGCCGTCGCGCAAGCTCGAAATGTTGGCGTATTGATTGTTCGTGGTTGTTTAAAATAATGTAACGATAGTGGCTATTAATAAATCTGACAGGCATGCAATTTAATTGGTGCCTGTCAGATTGGCTTTACACTTTTACCTTGTGTTCTGAATAGTTATTGTTCAGCTTCTAATTCTCCAACACTCACTTTAGTATTATTACCTTTATCGCCGAATTGTTGTTCTTCGCAACCGTTACCTGCATCACAAACTGCAACAGAAACAAGTTTTTCAACATCTAAGCTACTCACTAAATTTGTATTAATGATTTTTTCGCTTGAGTCCGTAACATTCAATTGCTCAGCAGACAAGTTGCTGGCTCGCACACCGTTAATTTTGTCATAAAGTCTAGCAAAACCACGTTCACTGAGTTTGGTAGAATCGCCGTTAATTTTTGTTTGATTAAAGTTTTTCTCACGAGGAAGTTCAAAGAATGTGAAATTTGAATTTGATTTTACCTCAATTTCTACCCCTTTGGAGCTTAAATAAGCTGTCCCACCGTTTGGTGCTAAGGCAGTGATGTCGGCATTTTCAATGGTTGTTTTGGTATTTGCGTTATCACCAATAGTAAATGCCATATTGGCAATATTCGCATCATTATCAATTGAGCCAGGCGCACCATTAATGATCACTTCTTTCCCAGTTCTTCCACCAGTGTTAATTGCGGTAATTTTCAAGTCATCTTTACTGTATTTACCTGCAATTTTTGTATCGCCATCAGTTCTAAAGGTGTAACCCTGATGAGATTTCACAAAAATAGAACTTTTTTCTCCTATTAATTCCCCGATTAAAAACATCGTAGCATAAGGTGCTTTTGCAGATATATCGCTTTTCTCATCGCCCACGATTTTAATATGTGAGTTTACCATTGAGACTTTACCATTCATTCCTAAACGGTTAATTTGACTTGAAATATCTTCTGAATTATCTTTATCAAAAGTAATATCAATCTTGCTCTTATCTAACTTAATTTTTTCTGCCAGTAAATGTACAAATCCATTTTTCAGATTAATATTACTGTTAGAAATATTAATTTCTGTATCTTTAATAGTTGATCGCCCTGTATTTTTGCTGGCAAACATATCAAAACGATGCCAATAAGCTCTATTCATATCTAAATCTAAATTATAATAATATTTCCAACGGCGTTTGCGTTGATCTAACGAAGATAACTGCGTACGTTCGTCTAAATCTAACACACCGTATTCATATTTTGAATACTCACCATTTCTATTACGGGATACCCCCCCATCAATGTAAAAATTCGTTTTTCCTGTGGCAACGATGCGATCTAAATTAACTTTTTCAAATCCACCTGCTACAACCACATCATCAACCTGATCAAATACTACATTACGCATATTAACATTAAACTTCTTGCGTTGTGAGTATTCCGTTTTCCGCCATTTGTTATCGTAGTACTCTTCCTTGGCACTACGCCCCAATCCCATAGCTCCGTTACCAAGATTTATTTTGCTGTCAGTAATTTTAATATTTGATTTAAAATCTTCTTCATTCTGCAAACTGGTTATAAAAAATAAACGACCTTTTGAATGAATATCCGCATTATTGATATTAATATCACCTTTGTTAGTTAGCTTTAATAGCGAATCTGTTTCTTTAAAGGAATTTATATGAATACGTCCTGAAATATTAACCTCATTTCCTTTAAGATTTACTTTTCCATTATTAGCTAGTAATGAACTTAACGCATCTGTTTGTATAAATGAACCCGTACTATCTTTATGTTTATCTTCATCTTCAATATTCGCAATACGAATATTTTCATTGTCTGGCACGTCAATATTAACTTCCGTATTTAATGTTTTAAATTCATCTTTATAGTAACTATTATTGTTTTCACGTCCAAAGTTACCTTTGATATTAACGCTTTTGCCTGTAAAGTTGATTTTAGGCGAGGTAACTTTTGAGCCAGTTTGAGAAGTGATTTTTATATTGTTTTCAAGTCCCTTATTTGAGGTAAATGCAACCTCACTCTCCCCTTTAATATCACTTTTATTATTCAACTGAACATCGTCAGCAGATAACACAACCTTGCCGTTTCTATTACTAACCTTAGTTGCTTCTAACACACCATTATTCATAACCAAGCTATCTAATGCTTCTTTACGCCCTTTTGCACTTAACGTAATCTCTCCTGCTTTAATGCTCCCTTCATTTTGAACAATACCCCGTACTGTATTATCTTCTAATGCCACACTTATACCGCTATCTGATAAGGTAAATGTAAAATTATAGCCTGAGGATAAATATACTTTGCCATTTGTTGTAGCGTTTTTTTCAACGTTAATGTTCCCTTTATTGATAACTTCATCGCCATTAAGTACCACGAAATCTTGTGCCGTAATGTTCCCTTCATTGATAACTTGACCTTCTTTTACCACCTGACCTTCTGTTAGCACCTTACCTTCTTTTGTTTTACGGGTAAATTGATAGCTATTGCCATTGCTATTGCCATTTTCACTGATTTTCTCTAAATCTTTGGTTGTTGCAAGTAAACCAGCTACATTAATTTCTGCCCCTTTGGTAATAATAACCCCATTAGGGTTTGCTAAATAAACCTTACCGTTTGCCGTCAATTTCCCTTGGATTTGACTAGCATTCCCGCCAGTTACACGGTTATATGCCACAGCATCTGTGCTAGGCTGTTCAAATTTCACTTCTTTATCTTTGCCGATGTCAAAACTATACCAGTCTATTTGAGTTTTGGGGGTTGTTTGCTTAATCGTCATTGTATTTCCAGCTGTAGAAACATTTGCCTCCCCAACAACTACTCTATCCTGTTGTGGCAAATCCCGTGTAGAGGCATATGTCGCACCAGTGTAAGTGGTCAAAATGATAAGAGAAATTACATTTAATTTATACATAGCATACCTCCTTAGAAAGTTTTAATCATAGAAAGCCAAAATTGGTGTTTATCGGCATTATCAATATTGTTATCAAGCGGCTTGGCGACACTGACATTGATGGCATAGCTGCCAGCATCTGAAAAAGAAAGTCCTGCACCAACGCTTTGTAATTTCACGCTATTTTTCACGCCTTTTGCGAGAAATTGGCTATTTTTATAATATTTTCCCAAACCATAGTCATAGAACAATGAACTAACTAGCACACTTTGGGAAAAGACTGGTAAATAATGTTTGAATTCTGTTTGTATCAAATGCCCTTCATCCACAGAAGCCGCACCAGCTTGATGTCCACGTACTCCAGACAAACCACCAAGCAACATTTTCTGTGAGCTTTCAAGGGTTTTATCGGCAAACTGACCGTTTATACCAATATTGAAAGCAAAAGATTTTGGTAAAATTTGCTCGTGAGACAAACGGTAGTTATATACCGTAAAATGCGATTGTGGTTGAAAATTCTCTACTGCATTATGTTTTTTTTCACTAGTTTGATTCGCTAAATTACCGAACAAGGTAGATAATGAAAAATAAGTTGTCCCATCTTTAATAAGATTCCAAGAACCGTCAATCCCTGCAGTTAAACTGTTTATTTTCCGTTTTTGTTTCGCATAAACCGCTTGTTGTTTATCCGTAAGGTTTTGATGATTAAAGCTCACTTTAGTACTTAAACGAAAATTTGGTGTACGGATTGTTGGGTGCAACAAATAAGCCCCTAAGGTATGGGAATGCCCTTGAGATTGTAATGATTTAAAATTACCACCTAATTTGTAGTCGAGATAGTTAGCCGTTACACCAAAACGCGTAGAATAACCATCAATTAAAGAGGAATAATCTATACGAGCATTTTTTAAATTAGCCTGATTAGAACTCATTAAATCCAGTTTCAATTCATCGCCCCAGCCATTCAAATTACTGACTTTTGTCCCCGCAGCCAAACGGTAACGCCCTGTATATTTGTTGCCTTGGTTATCTACTGAAACATAACTAGAAAAACGTTTTGCATCGTTAATCTTAATCAGTAAATTCGCTTCGCCGACTTTTTTGCCTGCGGAGAGTTGCAAACCAGCATTTACCCCTGGAACATCGTTTATTGTTAAAGCAAATTTTTCTAACTCATCTTTCAAAATAAATTCGGACGCATTCACTGTTGTATTAGAGAGACGGGATACAAATTTATTGCTTAATGCACTGTGATTTTGCAAGCGTATTTCGCCTACATTACCTTTGAGTAACAAAATTTTTACCGTACCTTGCTCAATTTCCTGCGGTGGTAAAATTGCTTTTGCTACTAAATAATTATTATGACGATAAAATTCGCTGATCTCATTTGCCAAATTACTTAAATCTGACAGCGATACCTCTTTTCCTACATAATTTTTTAAAATATGTGCAAGCTCGTCTGTGACGACTTCCTGATTGTTTCGATCTAAAATCTGTACTTGCTTAAGTGGAAATTTCAGTCCTTGTTTATACTGTGCAGTATAAGGCGAATTTGCCGTTTGATTAAATAATTCGCCACTAGGTTTGGCTTCTGATTGAATTTGACGTTGTTCTAGTTCACGGTTCAATGATCCAGTATCTGGCTGACCTAATGCCATCACTGATTTACTCAAAACAAAGCCTAAACTGACCGCACTTGCAATAACAGAATAACGAGGTCTCATTTTCATTCCTTATGTCCTTAATTGATAAAATTACAAAAATTGAGGGAAAACAGCTTTAGGGCGTTTTCCAAAGTAAATTTAGAAGCTATAAACTGCACTAATTTTCGCATTGCGACCAGTGCCTTCCATTAAACTAAACGCGGGTTGATATTTTCTATCAAACAAGTTTTCCAGTGCAAAATCTAAACGCAGGTTTTTCCATTCGCCTTTTAATGGTGCATAGGTAGCACGAAGATCGGTCAGTATATAACTTGGGTAGGTAACACCATGATCTTTAGGCACTCGGCGTTGAGCAGCGTAATGGGTTACTGTCGCTCCCACCGTGAATTTGTCTTTTACTAAAGCATAATTTACCCCTACGCCGATTTTGCTTGCGGCAATGTTTGATAAAGCTTCGCCACTATCTTTATCTTTACCTTTGGTGCTGCCATAGTTAGTAAACAGTGTTAAACGTTCTGTTTGGTATTGAGCTTGCAATTCAATACCGCTTAAACGGGCATTAGTTATGTTTTGATACTGGGATTTTGTTGGCAACAATGCTCCATTTGTCCTTGTACTTGCACTTGCACTTTTATTTGTATTTGCATCATTAAATATTTTTAAGTTAATAAAATCTTTCACATCATTACGGAAATAAGTCGCTTCAATTTTGAATTTATCGCCTTGTTTAAACAGACTATCAAAATGTAGATTTGCGGTAATTTCTTTATTTTTCGCTGTTTCAGGGCGCAAATTTGGATTTGCTATAAATTTATTGATTTCCTCTCGCCCTCCAATAATACTTGCCCCAAAGTGAGCACCACTCACAAACCGCTCTTGCATAGATGGTGCTCGGAAAGCTTCATTATATTTGGCAGTAAAATCTAACCAATTGGTCACTATCCAAGTTAATTTTGTGGCAGGAGATAAATGATTATCCTTGTATTTTACAGTTTTACTTGAGGTATCGTAGTGGTCATAACGTACACTTGGCGAAAGGAGCAATTTTTCCCCAAATAGCGGAATATGGGCGATTAAATAAACGCCTGTAGTGTTTGAATTCGCATTATAGGGGTCCGCTCGAAACTTCGCATCGCTACCGTTTGTGCCTCGTTCGGTACGGATTTTATCTCGCATATAATCCACCCCATAAACAAAGGAAATGTGAGATAATTCGGAAGAATTACGTAAATTTATACCTCGGGTAGTTAATTTAGTCTGATCTTTCACTCCACTGACTTTACGCTGTTCTTTCTCAATAGTTTTATTGTTATACAGCGCGATATGCGTATTTAGATAAGGATTATCTGGCGTTAAATAATAGTTAAATACCGTGCTTTGATCAGGAATTTGTTGATCAGTTAAATAACTGACACTACCTAAACGTGTTTTCACGCCAGAGTAAAACTCTCCTAGTGATGGTTTGGTTTTCGGTGGAGAACCGTCGGATGGTTTGTGATACTCTGTGATTTGATCTTTAATTTGTTCATTAGTAAGTTCGTTTTCCACCTCATTATTGCTTGGTGCTGTTTGTTTAAAACGAGTTTCGCGGTGGGATAATTCCACGCGGTTCGCATCATTAATTTGCCAACCGAATTTTGCTAAGCCCCCAAACTGTTTATAGGCGGTATTATTCAGCTTATTGCCTCTACCAGTGCGTAAATTATCCGCATTATTATAGAAACCACTAATAAGAACATCGAATTTGTCATTTGCCGCAAATACAGAAACATCCTTTTCCGATAAATTATTAGCAGTTTGATAACCTTGGCGAATTTTAACTCCGAATTTGTCATTATTTTTCAATAAGTCTAAAGCATTTGGCGTACGCATTGCCACAACACCACCCAATGCACCGCTACCCCATAAGGAGCTACTTGGTCCTTTGATTACTTCAATTTCTTGGATGAGTGACATTGGAAGAAAATAAGAACCTCTATGTGCTAAATCAAAATTTTGTCTCACGCCATCAATAACTTGCACAACACGATTATCACTTAACCCTCGAATATTAGGTTTTTGAGCAATGCTTCTTGAACCGCCTCTAATATCAACATTGGGAATGTCTTCTAACGCAGCTGCAACACTAGTCGCTTGCTTGGAAAGAAGACTATCTTTAGATTGTTTTTCTGGCGTATAAGCAAACCTACTTGGATCTCGTGTCGCAATAACGTTGATAGAGTCTAATTCAACGGATTGCGCTAGCGCATTTGCTGTCACTAAGGTTGTTGTAATTGCAAGGGAAAGTTTAGAAAATCGCATCTGTTTTCCTTATTGTAATAATTAAAAATAGGAGAATGGCGATGATAATAACGATGATTACAATAATAATCAATTGGTTTATTTATAATCATTTGCATTTAATTGCGTAAAATTCAAACTAATTTTGGATTTCAATCTGTACCTGCAAAAATTGGACTAAATAAGCAAGAGATTAAGGTATAGATTTTATGACTAAATATAATTATTTTGACAACAAGTTATTGATTTTTAACTTAAAAAAACTAAAGTTCTTACTTTCCAAAAACAACTTTCAAGTTGGCTATATTAAAACTATCTAAGTTTTGAGATACAGATTATTTGTTCAAAATAATCCCAATTTTTTCATTTGTTCAATGACGGGTTCGACTTGAATCTCTGCCATCAAATTTTTCCCTTTTAGTTTGGTTGCCCAAGGTAGTTCAGAAGATGGTTTGCCAAATTCTTTTTGGGCATTTTCTTCATATACTGATATCACGTTATCTAAATTATTATAAGGCGCAGTACGCAAAGGATTGTGATAGGCATATAAGCCAATAACTGGTGTTCCTTGTGTTGTCGCAATATGGGCAGGGCCAGAATCTGGCGAAAGTACCAAATCAACCTTAGAAATTAAAGCGGTAAGCTGTTTTAGGTTTGTTTTTCCTGCAATATTGGTTGGCGTGAAATGGCAAAGTGCGATAATTTTTTCGACTATTTCTAATTCACGTTTCGCTGGCGAACTGCAGAAAATCACATTGATATTATGCTGATGGGCAATATTGGCAACCTCTGCATAACGTTCAATTAGCCAATCTTTTTCTGCTTTGCTAGAACAAGGGGAAATCAATAAATTTTTACGAGAGAAATCAATAAATTGATCGGCAAATTTATAATCATCTTCTGAAATAGCTAATTCCCATTTCGGTTCTGATTTTGGTACGCCAATATATTCAGCGAAAGCCATAAATCCATCTAATACGTGAGGGGAAAAAGGATCTGTAATACGACGATTTACAAATAGCCATTGCCCTTCTCGAGAACGTTTTTCTCCAAATCCGATTTTGAATTTTGCTTTAATTCCTAAAGAAAGGATTGATGCACGAAATGCTGTTTGCATATTTAATAGCGCATCAAACTGTTTATTTTTTAGTTGTTTCCAGAGTGATAAAATACCTTTCCATCCCGCTTTTTTATCGTAAGGAACGAGCGTGATATTAGGAATGCCCGAAAGCAAACCCATTTCAGTTTTTCCTACAATCCAAGTCATTTCTGTTTGGGGATAATATGCCTGAATGTGCTGAACCACCGCTAAGGCGTGGCAAACATCGCCTACAGCAGACAATCGGAGAATACAAAGAGATTTTGGAGCTTCGGTAAAAAATGGCATTGACGTTCCTTTATCATTTAATTTGTGCCTATTTTAAAGTAGAATGACCCCATTTTCTATTCATAACAACGTTCTAATGCAGCAATTCCAACAAGATAACCAATATTTTATCTTTAATTTTGACCGCACTTTTGACCAAGCAACCGAGTTTTTCCAAGCGGAATTTTGGCAAAAACAAGAGCGACTGATAGGAAGTGCAAAAGGTCGAGGCATCACTTATTTCTTGCAAACGGAAGATTGGTTTGGCGTAAATTGTGCGTTGCGTCATTATTATCGCGGTGGACTTTGGGGTAAACTGAACAAAGATCGTTATCGTTTTTCTGCTCTTGAAACTACCCGTAGTTTTGCTGAGTTTCATTTGTTGCAGCGTTTGTATGAAGCGGGGTTACCTGTGCCTAAACCCATTGCTGCACGTATTCAAAAAGGCAAGTTAGGTATTTGCTATCAAGCGGATATTTTGACGGAAAAAATCGAAAATGCGCAGGATTTAACCGCACTTTTACAAACACAAACATTGCCAAAAGAAACTTGGACGCAAATTGGTCGTTTGATTCGAAAACTACATGATTTACAGATTTGTCATACTGACTTGAATGCACACAATATTTTGCTTCAACAAGCTGAACAAGAGCAAAAATGTTGGTTGATTGATTTTGATAAGTGCGGTAAAAAATCAGGGGATTTTTGGAAAGTGCAAAATCTGAACCGTTTAAAACGTTCCTTCGAAAAAGAAGTTGGACGAATGAATATTCAATTTACCGAGCAAAACTGGGCTGACTTAACGGCAGCTTATCATCAATAAAAGGACTAATTATGAAACAAAAAATTGTACTTGCTACAGGCAATAAAGGAAAAGTAAAAGAAATGGCTGATGTCCTATCTGATTTTGGTTTTGAAGTGATTGCGCAAACAGATTTAGGCATTGAAAGCCCAGAAGAAACAGGCTTAACTTTCGTTGAGAATGCGTTATTAAAAGCACGTTATGCCTCAGAGAAATCAGGTTTACCTGCTATTGCGGATGATTCAGGCTTGGTGGTTTCCGCACTTAATGGCGCACCAGGTCTGTATTCTGCTCGTTATGCTGGTGAAGAGGGCAATGATGCTAAAAACCGTGAGAAATTATTGGCAGAGCTTGCTCATGTTGCACAAGATAAACGCCAAGCCAAATTTGTGAGTTGTATCGTGTTTTTACAACATCCAACGGATCCATCGCCAATTATCTCCGAAGGCGAGTGTTGTGGCGTGATTGGTTTTGAAGAAAAAGGCGAAAATGGCTTTGGTTATGACAGTTTATTCTTTAGCCCAGAACAAGGTTGCACATTTGCTGAATTAGAAACGGTTGAGAAGAAAAAAATTTCTCATCGAGCAAAGGCATTGAGTGTTTTAAAAAGTAAATTATAAAGTTAATAAAATTATTTAATCTATCAAAAAAATAACCCTAAAAATAATAATAATTCACACGTTAATCAGAGATAATTTCATGACAGACAGACAGACAGACAGACAGACAGACAGACAGACAGACAGACAGACAGACTGTCAGTCAGACAATGAATATTATATTTTCGTCTGACAACTATTATGCACCTTATTTAGCTGTAAGTATTTTTAGCATTATTAAAAATACACCTAAAAAAATAAATTTTTATATTCTTGATATGAAAATAAATCAGGAAAATAAGACCATAATAAATAATTTAGCAAGCGAATATTCTTGTAAAGTATTTTTCTTGCCAGTTTGTGAGTCAGATTTTCAAAACTTTCCAAAAACAATAGATTATATATCTTTAGCTACTTACGCTAGACTAAATTTAACTAAATACATAAAGAATATAGAAAAAGCTATTTATATTGATGTGGACACATTAACAAACTCTTCACTTCAAGAACTTTGGAATATAGATATAACGAACTATTATTTGGCAGCATGTCGAGATACTTTTATTGATGTAAAAAATGAAGCTTATAAAAAAACAATTGGTTTAGAAGGAGATTTTTATTTTAATGCGGGCATATTATTAATTAATTTAAATAAATGGAAAGAAGAAAATATTTTCCAAAAATCAATAAATTGGATGAATAAATACAATAATGTTATGAAATACCAAGATCAAGATATTCTAAATGGTATCTGTAAAGGAAAAGTAAAATTTATTAATAATAGATTTAATTTTACACCAACGGATCGAGATTTGATTAAAAAGAAAAATTTATTATGCGTAAAAATGCCAATAGTTATTTCTCATTATTGTGGTCCAAATAAATTTTGGCACAAAAAATGCAGTCACTTAAATTGTCATATAGGAAATTTACTTTTAAAAGAAATGGATAAAATTATTGATATACCATCATCTTGGTATGATCATTTTGAGAAAATCCCTTTTTTAATTAAAATAAAAAGATTAAGAAAGAGAATAAGAGATAAATTAATATATGGTATCTATTAAAATCAACTGTTTTAATAATTATCAAGGTTACATCTTACTAAATTATTAGTATCTTCTAACTCTGAATTAGCTCAATAGCTTTTATTGCCTATTTTTTAACTAATCTTTTAAAGATTTTTATTTTTTAGAGTAAAAAACTTGACTAAACCAGAGTAAATCTTTATAGTTTGCGAACCTTTTACGGTGAGATGTCCGAGTGGTTGAAGGAGCACGCCTGGAAAGCGTGTATGTGGGAAACTGCATCAAGGGTTCAAATCCCTTTCTCACCGCCATTAATCCCGTCAAATAATATCTATCTCGTTAAAAAATATAAATTTAATCTGTATCTTTCATTAGTCTTTATTTCTGTTAAAACCCAATTTAAGAAAAAATTAATCAAACGCTTAGGAAATTTATACGTATTTGCCGATCGGTTTTTTAGATTTTTTGGTGTGTTTTATAAAATAAAATTTAGCTCTGTAGGGCATTGTTTAAGTTTATGAAGTTATTGAAGATAAAGTTGTCGTTTATGTTCTTGATGTGGATAAGCGTGAATGTACTGAAGTTTACATCGCCGTGCACGATAGGTTAAATTAATCTATATTTAATAAAATTTATTAATATTTTGAGTTAATATCATCAATTTTTAGTGATTTAATTGTTTCATCTAAAATTAATCTGACAGACATATCATTTTACAATAAGACTGCCAGATTAGATTTTATCTACAGTATTTAGTTTTCAAAAGAATCTTTTAAACGTTCATCAGCTCGGCGAGATTCACTTTTATGTTGAAGTTTATTAAGCTGACGTTCTAATTTTTCTTCCACTTCATTAATTGCTTTATACATATCATCTGAAGTTGCACTGGCTAATAAATTGCCTAAGGGTGTGCCAATAGAGGCTTCGACAGTAAATCCATTAGGTACTTTGTTTAAAACAAAATGTGGGCTAATTAACTGCGTTTGCCACTTACCTAACTTCGCAAGTCTTTCCTCCAAGTGTTCACGAATTGCAGGGGTGATGTCCATTTGTTTACTGGTAATATTAAGTGTCATAGCATTTACCTCTTTGTTGCGTGATTTAAATTCTAGTTAATAACAAAATAGTGTTCTTATTTTAGATTTTCAAGTGCTTTAAAGATAAATATCAGAATAATTTTCAAAAGGATGATCTATGTCTCATTTTTAAACATTTATTATATTCGAAAAATTATTATTTGACGAAACCCTATTGAATTGAAGTGCTTGATAAATCCTGTAATTGTTTGTTATACGCTGTAGTGAGAGCTAAAACAATGCGATTTAAACGTTCCGAAGTATAATATTGTTTATCTGATACATTTGGTGTAAAAATAATACCATCTCGGCGCATATGCAAAATAGATACGGTAAGCGCACTTACATCAGGTGTCATAACTTGTTCTATTTGATATTTTATTTCTATAGACTTATCGCCAATTCGTTCTGTTTTTGTCCAATCGGTCGTTAAAATCGAACCATTTGTTGTTGATGAAATACCCTCTTCTTCCAACAAACGCTTAACTTGCTGAAGATTATATAGTTTTGCCTCTTGTTTTGGATAGACAATCAACGAGCGTTCCCCATCAAATTTTGTTATTGAATTTTGAATAATAGCAAGAGGGATTAATGGTGGACGAATATCAATATCTCCCCTTTTTTTCACTTCAATATTAGGTAACGAATAGGCATTATCAGCCTTTGGTAACTGTACACCTCCAGTAGCCAAAGGGGAAAAATGGGGAATGCTCGCCTCAGATTTCTGAAATGAATCATTGGTTGCTTTTAAGGTTTCAGGATTAGATGAACAACCAGCTAGGATAATAGCCGTTGTTAAACTCAATATTATTTTTTTCATATACTAACCTTAACTAAATTGAAAATTTGATAAATTCTGACCGCACTTTTTGATTATTTTACTGATCTATAATGCATAAAAGTGAGGGGTAATTACTTACCCCTTTATTTCTATAACAATCCTGCGATTTTTAGCGCATCTTCTACTTTTGGTTGGATTTCTTCACTAAGTGTCGTAAGTGGTAAGCGTAAATGTGGCGATTTAATTAAGCCTAAACGATAAGCTGCCCACTTCACTGGAATTGGATTGGATTCAATGAATAGATCGTGATGTAAACGCATTAAACAAGCATTAATTTCTTCCGCTTTATCAAAATCTCCCGCAAGTGCATAACGGCACATATCAGCCATATCTTTTGCTGCAATGTTATTTGTTACTGATATTACTCCCTCAGCACCTAATTTTATTGCTTCTAAGCCTGTTGCATCATCGCCACTTAAAACAATAAAATTTTTACCCGCAAGCTGCTTAATTTTAACTATTCGGCTAACATCTCCCGTTGCTTCTTTAATGCCTACAATATTTTCAATTTCTGCTAAACGAGCAACCGTTTCTGGTTTCATATCACTGCCTGTGCGACTAGGAACGTTATAAAGAATCTGTGGTAAATCAGTACATTCCGCAATGGCTTTAAAATGTTGATACATTCCCTCTTGGGTTGGTTTATTATAATAAGGCACAACAGATAAACATCCTGCTACGCCACTGTCTCGTAATAATTTAGTCATTGTAATTGCTTCACTCGTCGCATTTGCACCCGCTCCCGCAATAATAGGAATACGTCCTTTGGCAAATTCAACAGTCTTTTCAATGACTTTTACATTTTCTTCAATACTTAGCGTGGCGGATTCTCCCGTTGTACCCACAGAAACAAGCGCATTAGAACCAGCTTCAATGTGATGTTCTACTAATTTTTCTAAACAGGAAAAATCGACTTCGCCATAATGATTCATTGGCGTAACAAGGGCAACTATGCTACCCGAAAATAAAGGATTTTGCGCTGACATATAACCTCCGTCGGTTTTTAATTTTATTATTTGGTTTCACTTGTTATAGTCGCTAAAATAACGTTAATTTGCAAATTTTTTTTCATTAAAGGAGTTTTTTATGAATCCATTATCTGTTGGTAATCAAGCACCTGCTTTTACCTTATTAAATCAACAAGAAAAATTTGTTTCTTTAAATGATTTTCGTGGTAAAAAAGTTTTAATTTATTTTTATCCAAAGGCTCTCACTCCAGGCTGTACCACACAAGCCTGCGGATTGCGCGACAGTAAATCTGAATTAGATGCACTAGGTTTAGTTGTACTTGGTATTAGTCCTGATGCCCCGAAAAAATTAGCTCAATTTATTGAGAAAAAAGAACTTAATTTCACATTGCTTTCTGATCCTGATCATCAAGTTGCGGAGCAATTTGGCGTATGGGGCGAAAAAAAATTTATGGGGAGAACTTACGACGGTATCCATCGAATTAGTTTTTTAATCAATGAAAGCGGAAATATTATGCAAGTATTTGATAAATTTAAGATAAAAGATCATCATCAAATGATCATTGATTATCTTCGTTCCCTATAATATTTCAAAAAATAACCGCACTTTTCCACATAAAGTGCGGTAAAAATTCAGAAATTTTTAAATTCAAGGTTTACGCATTATTCAGCCTTTGCTAGAATTCTCCGAGTGATTGAAATTCATTCTCAATTATATTCTCAAAAAAATTTCTCAAATAACAAGGAAAAAAAATGGTACAACTTTTTGATTTTTTACAACAGTACAGTGATTATTTTATCATCGGTTTATTATTACTGATGAGCATTATTATGCTTGCGATGGTAATTGAACGTTATCTTTTTTTAAGAAAGGTAAGCGTGGCACATTATTCTACTATTCATGCATTAGATATTGATTTAAACCGTAATATGACAGTGATTTCTACCATCGGTGCAAATGCGCCTTATGTTGGATTACTTGGTACAGTTATCGGGATTTTATTAACTTTCTATCAAATCGGTCACGGCGGTGGCGACATTGATCCAAGTGTAATTATGTTGCACTTATCTTTAGCATTAAAAGCAACTGCATTAGGTATTCTAGTGGCTATTCCCTCTATGGTGTTTTATAACGGTTTGGGGCGTAAAGTTGAAGTTAATCGTTTAAAATGGAAAGTATTAAGCGAACAAAAAGATAAGGAATAATTCGTGAAAAAATTCGATGAAATCAACATTATCCCTTTCATTGATATTATGTTGGTGCTACTTACTGTGGTGCTTATTACTGCATCTTTTATCTCTCAAGGTAAAATTCAAGTAAATGTACCAAAAGCTAGTACAGCGGTCGCATTTAAATCTGACGAGCTAGCTAAATTATTGACAGTGACAGCGGATAAACAACTCTATTTTAATGATAAACCTATTTCTCAAGAAGCTCTAGAGGCAGAAATTGCTCAATGGAATAAAGATCAGAAAGTAACTTTAAAAATTGATGCCGAAGCCTCTTTCCAAGATTTTGTGACGATTACAGATATGCTTTCTAAAAATGAAATCAAAAATGTGGCAATTGTTTCTATGAAAGATAAGGGAAAAAGTGCGGGTGAAAATTCTCAAGAATCTACTCCTTCCCAATCTGTACCAACTACGCCGTAAGGAATAATTATGCAGCAAACAAAACGTTCGCTATTGGGTTTGCTTATTTCTTTGATCGCACACGGTATTGTTATAGGATTTATCTTATGGAATTGGAATGAGCCAAGTGATAGTGCAAATAGCGCACAAGGCGATATATCTACAAGTATTTCTATGGAGCTATTACAGGGCATGGTGTTGGAAGAACCTGCTCCAGAGCCAGAAGATGTACAAAAAGAGCCAGAGCCTGAGCCAGAAAATGTACAAAAAGAGCCAGAACCAGAAAAACAAGAAATTGTAGAAGATCCAACAATAAAACCTGAACCGAAAAAAATCAAAGAACCAGAAAAGGAAAAGCCAAAACCAAAAGAAAAGCCGAAGAAGAAACCTAAAAAAGAGGTTAAACCACAAAAGAAACCAATCAATAAAGAGCTACCAAAAGGCGATGAAAATATTGATTCAAGTGCCAACGTAAATGATAAAGCAAGTACAACAAGTGCAGCTAATAGCAATGCACAGGTAGCAGGAAGTGGAACAGATACGAGTGAAATAGCGGCTTACCGTTCTGCAATCCGCCGTGAAATTGAAAGCCATAAACGTTATCCAACTCGAGCGAAGATAATGCGCAAACAAGGAAAAGTGAGTGTATCTTTTAATGTAGGAGCTGATGGTTCATTAAGTGGTGCTAAGGTTACAAAATCCTCAGGCGATGAAAGTTTAGATAAGGCGGCATTAGACGCTATTAACGTATCTCGCTCTGTTGGAACAAGACCCGCAGGATTCCCTTCGAGTTTAAGTGTGCAAATTAGTTTTACTCTTCAATAAAATGTGATATGGAAGATAAATGGTAGCAATTAATCTTCCCTAAAACTAAAGCTATAAAATTAAGGACTAAATCTATAATCATAGGTTTAGTCCTTTTAATTAGTAAAATAAAAAGAGAAGCTCTCTTTTATTCAGCTTCTCTCTGATTTTTATCATTTACTTTTCAATCTATGTAATTTAGAACGGAATATCGTCATCAAATCCATCCATTGGTGGTTCAGCCTGTGGTGCAGATTGTTGTGGAGCTGGGCGAGATGATTGATAACTATTACCATTGTTAGTTTGACGAGCTTGGTAAGAAGATTGTGGCGTACCGCCCATATCATTACCAGAACCACTTGCGTTTTGATTACGTCCACCAAGCATTTGCATTACATCGCCTTGAATTTCTGTGGTGTAACGATCTTGACCGTTTTGATCTTGCCATTTACGCGTTTTTAAACGCCCTTCCACATATACTTGAGAGCCTTTGCGTAAATATTCGCCGCAAATCTCTGCTTGACGACGATAGAATACAATGCGGTGCCATTCTGTTACTTCACGGCGTTCGCCAGTATTACGGTCGTTCCAGCTTTCACTGGTTGCTACGCTGATATTTGCAACGGCATCGCCGTTTGGCATAGTACGAATTTCAGGATCATTACCTAAATGACCTACAATAATGACTTTATTAATTCCAGCCATAAAAAAACCTCATTTTTTATCTAAAAAGTGCGATTATTTTGCCTGAAATTTTTGAAAAGATCTATATATTTTAACTGGATATTTGCACAGATATTAAAATATGCGATAATGATCGCAAAATTTACATTTATTTCATACTTTTGAGTTATTTTATGGAAAATATCGATATTCGCGGGGCTAGAACCCATAACCTGAAAAATATTAATTTAACTATTCCACGCAATAAACTTGTGGTGATTACTGGGCTTTCAGGTTCGGGAAAATCCTCTTTAGCCTTTGATACACTTTATGCGGAAGGGCAACGCCGCTATGTTGAATCTCTTTCGGCGTATGCACGTCAATTTTTGTCTTTAATGGAAAAGCCTGATGTGGATTCTATTGAGGGACTTTCCCCTGCAATTTCCATTGAACAAAAATCTACCTCACACAATCCACGTTCTACGGTGGGAACAATTACGGAAATTTACGATTATTTACGTTTATTGTTTGCACGAGTAGGGGAGCCGCGTTGTCCCGATCATAATGTTCCATTAACGGCACAAACAATTAGTCAAATGGTGGATAAAGTATTAAGTTTACCTGAAGACAGTAAGATGATGTTACTTGCGCCAGTTGTCAAAAATCGAAAAGGCGAACATCTCAAGATTTTAGAAAATATTGCTGCGCAAGGTTATATTCGAGCGCGTATTGATGGCGAAATTTGCGATTTATCTGATCCGCCAAAATTAGTCTTACAGAAAAAACATACTATTGAAATAGTGGTTGATCGTTTTAAAGTGCGGTCAGATTTAGCAACACGTTTAGCAGAGTCTTTTGAAACCGCATTAGAGCTTTCAGGTGGCACTGCGATTGTGGCAGATATGGATAATCCGAAAGCGGAAGAATTAATTTTTTCAGCAAATTTTGCTTGTCCCCATTGTGGTTATTCTGTGCCAGAATTAGAGCCTCGTTTGTTTTCCTTTAACAATCCTGCAGGTGCTTGCCCAACTTGTGATGGCTTGGGTGTGCAGCAATATTTTGATGAAGATCGTGTGGTGCAAAATCCAACTATTTCTCTTGCTGGTGGTGCGGTAAAAGGTTGGGATCGTCGTAATTTCTATTATTATCAAATGCTTACATCATTGGCGAAACATTATGATTTTGATGTTGAAGCACCTTATGAATCTTTGCCAAAGAAAATTCAACATATCATTATGCATGGCTCAGGCAAAGAGGAAATTGAATTCCAATATATGAATGATCGTGGCGATGTGGTTATTCGCAAGCACCCTTTTGAAGGGATTTTGAATAATATGGCTCGCCGATATAAAGAAACAGAATCAATGTCGGTGCGCGAAGAATTAGCAAAAAATATTAGCAATCGACCTTGTATAGATTGTGGTGGATCTCGTTTGAGACCCGAAGCGCGTAATGTGTATATTGGAAAAACCAATTTGCCGATAATTGCGGAAAAAAGCATTGGCGAAACCCTCGAATTTTTTACCGCACTTTCTCTCACTGGTCAAAAAGCGCAAATTGCGGAAAAAATTCTTAAAGAAATCCGCGAGCGCTTGCAGTTTTTAGTCAATGTTGGTTTGAATTATCTTTCTCTTTCTCGTTCTGCTGAAACTCTTTCAGGTGGGGAGGCGCAACGTATTCGCCTTGCGAGTCAAATTGGTGCGGGACTTGTTGGCGTAATGTATGTATTAGATGAACCCTCTATTGGCTTGCACCAACGTGATAATGAACGCTTACTTAATACGTTAATTCATTTGTGTAATCTTGGTAATACGGTAATTGTCGTGGAACACGATGAAGACGCGATTCGTGCAGCTGACCATATTATTGATATTGGGCCTGGTGCTGGCGTGCATGGCGGACAAGTTATTGCACAAGGAAATGCCGATGAAATTATGCTGAATCCAAATTCCATCACAGGAAAATTTTTATCGGGTGCAGATAAAATCGAAATCCCGAAAAAACGCACCGCACTTGATAAGAAAAAATGGCTCAAACTTAAAGGTGCATCAGGTAATAACTTAAAAAATGTGAATTTAGATATTCCCGTTGGTTTGTTTACTTGCGTAACTGGTGTGTCTGGTTCAGGAAAATCCACACTTATTAATGACACCTTATTTCCACTTGCGCAAAATGCGTTAAATAGAGCTGAAAAAACCGATTACGCACCTTATCAATCTATTGAGGGATTAGAACATTTCGATAAAGTTATTGATATTAACCAAAGCCCAATTGGACGTACGCCACGTTCAAATCCAGCCACTTATACAGGCTTATTTACCCCAATTCGCGAGCTTTTTGCAGGTGTGCCAGAGGCACGTGCGCGCGGTTATAATCCTGGGCGTTTTAGCTTTAACGTACGGGGTGGACGCTGTGAAGCCTGTCAGGGCGATGGTGTACTCAAAGTTGAAATGCACTTTTTGCCCGATGTTTATGTTCCTTGCGACCAATGTAAAGGTAAACGCTATAATCGCGAAACCTTAGAAATTCGTTACAAAGGCAAAACCATCCATCAGGTGTTAGATATGACAGTGGAAGAAGCTCGCGAGTTTTTTGATGCGATTCCAATGATTGCAAGAAAATTACAAACCTTGATGGATGTGGGATTATCCTATATTCGATTAGGTCAATCTTCCACAACACTTTCAGGCGGCGAAGCCCAGCGCGTTAAGCTAGCGACTGAGCTTTCTAAACGTGATACAGGTAAAACCTTATATATTTTAGATGAACCGACGACTGGTTTGCATTTCGCTGACATTAAGCAATTACTTGAAGTACTGCATCGATTACGCGACCAAGGAAATACTATTGTCGTCATTGAACACAATCTTGATGTGATTAAAACCGCAGACTGGATTGTCGATCTTGGCCCAGAGGGAGGCAGTGGCGGCGGACAAATTATTGCGACGGGTACACCAGAGCAAGTTGCCAAAGTAGAAAGTTCCCACACCGCCCGCTTCCTTAAACCGATTTTAGAAAAACCTTAGAAAAAATGACCGCACTTTCAGAGAAAACTCACATAAAGTGCGGTTATTTTATTAGTGATATTGTTTTAATTTTAGTTATCTGTATAAATTACATACAATATTAATCCATCGCAAGATTAGATTACCCACTAAGTATTAAGCAAAAACCTAGAAATTTTGGCTTAATTACTATATAGTTTTACTCATTTATTTTCTTTTGTGCCTTTTAGTTCGTTTTTTTAGCTGAAATCCCTTAGAAAATCACCGCACTTTTATTGTTCAATAGTCGTTTAACCACGTATTTTTTAATACGAAAAATTACTTAATTAAATAAACATTATGAAAAAAACTGTATTTCGTCTGAATTTTTTAACCGCTTGTGTTTCATTAGGGATAGTGTCGCAAGCGTGGGCAGGTCATACTTATTTTGGGATTGACTACCAATATTATCGTGATTTTGCTGAGAATAAAGGGAAGTTCACAGTTGGGGCTAAAAATATTGAGGTTTATAACAAAGAAGGGAAAATGATAGGTACGATGATGAAAGATGTGCCTATGCCTGATTTATCTCCCATGGTTCGTGGTGGTTATTCAACATTGATAAGTGAGCAGCATTTAATTAGCGTCGCACATAATGTAGGGTATGATGGCGTTGATTTTGGTATGGAGGGGGGAAATCCAGACCAACATCGTTTTAAATATAAAGTCGTCAAACGTTATAACTATAAAAATGATAGTACGCACCGTTATATGACCGACTATCAACATCCAAGACTTGCTAAATTTGTCACGGAAGTGGCGCCTATTGAAATGGTTTCATATATGAATGGTAATACTTATATTGACTTGGAAAGGTATCCAATTCGGGTCCGTGCTGGTAGTGGTCATCAATATTGGAAAGATGATAAAAACAATACTAAAGCAGACTTAGCCTATGGCGGTGCTTGGCTTACAGGTGGTAATACCTTTATGGATGGTGGTACTGGTAATGGTTACTTATATTTGAATGGAAGAGTACAGACACCTAATAAATATGGTCCACTACCCATTGCAGGTGCGGCAGGGGATAGTGGCTCTCCTTTATTTATTTATGATAAAAAGCAAGAAAAATGGCTTTTAAATGGTGTATTGCGAGAGGGACATCCAACCGCAGCAGTTGGGAATGGTTATCAAATTGCACGAAAAGACTACTTTCAGGAAGTATTTGATAATGATATGGCAGCAAACTTTTTTGATACCAATGCAGAATATACCTTTAAAATTGGAGAAAGTCATAATGGTATAGTAACTACAATTCAAAGTTCATTACCTGTACGTGCAAAACAACCACCACAAACAGTAGGACTATATGATATCAGTAAACCTTATGATTTAAGAGGCGGTAATAAAGGCGATGAATCTCCCTCTTATAAAGGTCCTAATCCATGGTCGCCAGCATTACATCATGGGAAAAGTATTTACTTTGGTGATCAAGGAACAGGAATTTTAACAATTGAAAATAATATAAATCAAGGTGCTGGCGGATTGTACTTTGAAGGTAATTTTGTTGTAAAAGGCAGTCAAAATAATATAACTTGGCAAGGTGCTGGCGTATCTATTGGACAAGATGCAACTGTTGAATGGAAAGTTCACAATCCTGAAAATGATCGCCTATCTAAAATTGGTACAGGCACTTTATTAGTCAATGGTAAGGGAAAGAATTTAGGAAGTTTAAGTGCGGGTAATGGTCGCGTCATTTTAGATCAACAAGCAGATGAAGCGGGTCAAAAACAAGCCTTTAAAGAAGTTGGCATTGTAAGTGGTAGAGCTACCGTTCAACTAAATAGTGCAGATCAAGTTGATCCTAACAATATCTATTTCGGATTTCGTGGTGGTCGCTTAGATCTTAACGGGCATTCATTAACCTTTAAACGTATCCAAAATACGGACGAGGGCGCGATGATTGTTAATCACAATGCCACAACAGAATCTACAGTGACCATTACTGGCAGCGACACCATTAATAACAACACAGGCGATTTAACCAATAAACGTGATATTGCTTTTAATGGTTGGTTTGGTGATAAAGATGATACTAAAAATACTGGCCGTTTGAATGTTAATTACAATCCGCTTAACAAAGATAATCACTTCCTTCTATCAGGTGGAACAAATTTAAAAGGCAATATTACTCAAGAAGGCGGCACTTTAGTGTTTAGTGGTCGCCCAACGCCACACGCTTACAATCATTTAAATCGCCCAAACGAGCTCGGGCGACCTCAAGGCGAAGTGGTTATTGATGACGATTGGATCAACCGCACATTTAAAGCAGAAAACTTCCAAATTAAAGGCGGAAGTGCGGTGGTTTCTCGCAATGTTTCTTCAATTGAGGGAAATTGGACAGTCAGCAATAATGCAAATGCCACATTTGGTGTTGTGCCAAATCAGCAAAATACCATTTGCACGCGTTCAGATTGGACAGGATTAACGACTTGTAAAACAGTTGATTTAACCGATACAAAAGTTATTAATTCCATACCGACAACACAAATTAATGGTTCTATTGATTTAACTGATAATGCAATAGTGAATATTCATGGTTTAGCAAAACTTAATGGTAATGTCACTTTAATAGATCACAGCCAATTTACATTGAGCAACAATGCCACCCAAATAGGCAATATCAAACTTTCAAATCACGCAAATGCAACAGTAGATAATGCCACGTTAAATGGTAATGTGAATTTAACGGATTCTGCTCAATTTTCTTTAAAAAACAGCCATTTTTCGCACCAAATTCAGGGCGACAAAGACACAACAGTGACGTTGGAAAATGCGACTTGGACAATGCCTAGCGATGCCACATTGCAGAATTTAACGCTAAATAATAGTACTGTTACGTTAAATTCAGCTTATTCAGCTAGCTCAAATAATGCGCCACGTCACCGCCGTTCATTAGAGACGGAAACAACGCCAACATCGGCAGAACATCGTTTCAACACATTGACAGTAAATGGTAAATTGAGGGGGAAAGGCAAATTCCAATTTACTTCATCTTTATTTGGCTATGAAAGCGATAAATTAAAATTATCCAATGACGCTGAGGGCGATTACACATTATCTGTTCGCAACACAGGCAAAGAACCCGTGACCTTTGGGCAATTAACTTTGGTTGAAAGCAAAGATAATAAACCGTTATCAGACAAACTCACATTCACGTTAGAAAATGACCACGTTGATGCAGGTGCATTACGTTATAAATTAGTGAAGAATGATGGTGAATTCCGCTTGCATAACCCAATAAAAGAGCAGGAATTGCGCAATGATTTAGTAAGAGCAGAGCAAGCAGAACGAACATTAGAAGCCAAACAAGTTGAACAGACTGCTGAAAAACAACCAAGTAAGGCAAAAACAAAAAAAGTGCGGTCAAAAAGAGCATTGAGAGAAGCGTTTTCTGATACCCTGCTTGATCAAAGCCTGTTAAACGCATTAGTAGAAGTCAAACTTGAGGTTATTAATGCCCAACCGCAAGTGAAAAAAGAACCTCAAGCTCAAGAGGAACAAGAGAAAATACAAGGCAAACAAAAAGAATTGATCAGCCGTTACTCAAATAGTGCGTTATCGGAGTTGTCTGCAACAGTAAATAGTATGCTTTCCGTTCAAGATGAATTGGATCGTCTTTTTGTAGATCAAGCACAATCTGCTGTGTGGACAAATATCGCACAGGATAAAAGACGCTATGATTCTGATGCGTTCCGTGCTTATCAGCAGAAAACGAACTTGCGTCAAATTGGGGTGCAAAAAGCCTTAGCCAATGGACGAATTGGGGCGGTTTTCTCGCATAGCCGTTCAGATAATACCTTTGACGAACAGGTTAAAAATCACGCGACATTAGCGATGATGTCGGGTTTTGCCCAATATCAATGGGGCGATTTACAATTTGGTGTAAACGTGGGTGCGGGAATTAGTGCGAGTAAAATGGCTGAAGAACAAAGCCGAAAAATTCATCGAAAAGCGATAAATTATGGTGTGAATGCAAGTTATCAGTTCCGTTTAGGGCAATTGGGTATTCAGCCTTATTTGGGTGTTAATCGATATTTTATTGAACGTGAAAATTATCAATCTGAAGACGTGAAAGTGCAAACACCGAGCCTTGCATTTAATCGCTATAATGCTGGCATTCGAGTTGATTATACGTTTACCCCGACAGATAATATCAGCGTTAAGCCTTATTTCTTCGTTAATTATGTTGATGTTTCAAACGCTAACGTACAAACCACTGTAAATAGCACGATGTTGCAACAATCATTTGGGCGTTATTGGCAAAAAGAAGTGGGATTAAAGGCAGAAATTTTACATTTCCAACTTTCCGCTTTTATCTCAAAATCTCAAGGTTCACAACTCGGCAAACAGCAAAATGTGGGCGTGAAATTGGGGTATCGTTGGTAAAAATCAACATAATTTTATCGTTTATTGATAAACAAGGTGGGGCAGATCAAATCCCACCTTTTTTATTCCAATAATGGAACTTTATTTTATTAAAGGTATCTAAGTAGCACCCTATATAGGGATTAATTAAGAGGATTTAATAATGAATTTAACTAAAATTTTACCCACATTTGCTGCTGTAGTCGTATTATCTGCTTGTGCAAAGGATGCACCTGAAATGACAAAATCATCTGCGCAAATAGCTGAAATGCAAACACTTCCAACAATAACTGATAAAACAGTTGTATATTCCTGCAATAAACAAACGGTGACTGCTGTGTATCAATTTGAAAACCAAGAACCAGTTGCCGCAATGGTAAGTGTGGGCGATGGCATTATTGCCAAAGATTTTACTCGTGATAAATCACAAAATGACTTTACAAGTTTCGTTTCTGGGGATTATGTTTGGAATGTAGATAGTGGCTTAACGTTAGATAAATTTGATTCTGTTGTGCCTGTAAATTTAATTCAAAAAGGTAAATCTAGCGATAACATCATCGTTAAAAATTGTGATGTAAACGTAAAAGCAACTAAAAAAGCAAATTTATAATTAATCCCAAATAACCAGCATAATTGCTGGTTATTTTATCTTCCCCGAGGAAAGTTTTTTTCTTGAGATCATTTTCAATTCAAACTAGACTTACCGCCTATTTTATTTAACTTAAATTTTATTATGCGTGTTTCAGACTTTAACTTTGATTTACCCGGTGAATTAATTGCTCGTTATCCTAAAACTGATCGTGTTTCTTGTCGTTTATTACAGTTAAATGGTGAAAACGGAGAAATTTTTCACCGCACTTTTTCTGATGTATTAGATTTAATTGATCAAGGCGATTTATTGATTTTCAATAATACTCGCGTCATTCCTGCAAGAATGTTTGGGCGTAAAGCCAGCGGTGGTAAAATTGAAGTTTTAGTTGAACGCATGTTAGATGAGCATCGTTTCTTAGCGCATATTCGTTCATCAAAATCACCTAAAGAAGGGGCTGAATTATTTTTAGGGGAAGATAAATTAGGCGAAAATAATGGCATTAAAGCAGTAATGAAAGCTCGTCATAGCTCGTTGTTTGAAGTGGAATTAAGTGATAAATCAACCGCTCTTTTAGATGTGTTGCAAACCATTGGGCATATGCCATTACCGCCTTATATCGATCGTCCAGATGAAGAAGCCGATAAAGAATGTTATCAAACGGTTTATAGTAAAGTACCAGGTGCGGTAGCAGCACCAACGGCTGGTTTGCATTTTGATAAAAATTTACTTGAAAAACTCAAAGCAAAAGGCGTGAATTTTGAATTTGTTACATTACATGTAGGCGCGGGAACATTCCAGCCTGTTCGTGTGGAAAATATTGAAGATCACGTAATGCACGCGGAGTATGTGGAAGTTTCTCAAGAAGTCTGTAATGCGATTATCGCAACAAAAAAAGCGGGCAAACGTGTAATTGCAGTGGGAACTACTTCTGTTCGTTCTATTGAAAGTGCGGCGCTTTCTGCGGAAGAATTTGGTAATCCAGATTTAATTGAGCCTTATTTTTCTGATACCTCTATTTTTATTTATCCTGGTAAAAAATTCCGAGTGGTGGATTGCTTAATTACTAATTTCCACTTACCTGAAAGCACTTTGATTATGTTAGTTTCAGCTTTTGCTGGTTATAAAAATACCATGAATGCGTATAAGCATGCAGTGCAAGAAAAATATCGTTTCTTTAGTTATGGCGATGCGATGTTTATTAATAAAAATTCTAATGTGAGAGAGTTGGAATAAGTTGTTTGACTTGTAATTAGTCAGCACCTACAATAAAGAACAAGAGATGGCGGTAACCATCTCTTGTCGGCATCAACTACTAATAGCCAGTGCTACTTTTCAATAACAGGCAAAGTAGAATAATGATGACCAACTTAATCATAAATTTAGTCATATTTTTATCCTTAGTATGATTAACAAACTCAGGATCTACGAAATAGCCCGACAGCGGCAACTGGCGGACTATCTTAGTAGATCCGCCTCTGCTCAAAGAGCATTGAAAATATGATATCACAAAGCCTGTATTTTTTAACAGGCTTTTTTGTTCAAAAAAATCTTCGAACTGTTTATTCGTTGGAGCAAAAATGAAGTATGAATTAGATAAAACAAGCGGCAATGCTCGTCGTGGTCGCTTGGTGTTTGAACGTCCACAGGGCACGTTCAGTGTAGAAACCCCTGCGTTTATGCCAGTGGGTACTTATGGCACGGTAAAAGGCATGACGCCAGAAGAAGTGCGTGCGACAGGTGCAGAAATTTTACTGGGTAACACCTTCCATTTATGGCTTCGTCCTGGACAGGAAGTGATGCGTAAACACGGTGATTTGCACGATTTTATGCAATGGCATCGCCCGATTTTGACTGACAGTGGCGGTTTCCAAGTATTCAGTTTAGGTAAATTGCGTAAAATCACCGAAGAAGGCGTAAAATTCCAAAACCCAATTAACGGTGAGCGAATCTTCCTTTCGCCTGAAAAATCCATGGAAATTCAATATGATTTGGGTTCTGATATCGTCATGATTTTTGATGAATGTACGCCTTACCCAGCGACTTTCGATTATGCGAAAAAATCTATGGAAATGTCACTTCGTTGGGCAAAACGCAGCCGCGATCGCTTTGATGAATTAGGCAATAAAAATGCGTTATTCGGTATTATCCAAGGCGGCGTATTTGAAGAATTACGCAAAGTATCATTAGAAGGCTTAGTCAATATTGGCTTTGACGGTTATGCGGTGGGCGGTTTAGCGGTAGGCGAACCAAAAGAAGATATGCACCGCATTTTAGAATACATCTGCCCACAAATCCCAGCTGACAAACCACGTTATTTAATGGGCGTGGGTAAACCAGAAGATTTAGTGGAAGGCGTGCGTCGTGGCATTGATATGTTTGACTGCGTAATGCCAACCCGTAACGCACGTAATGGCCATTTATTTGTGACAGACGGCATTGTCAAAATCCGTAATGCAAAATATCGTGATGATACCAGCCCGTTAGATCCTGAATGTGATTGCTACACCTGTAAAAACTACACCAAAGCTTATTTATATCATTTAGATAAATGCGGTGAAATTTTAGGTGCACGCTTAAATACCATTCACAATTTACGCTATTATCAACGTTTAATGGCGGAAATTCGTCAAGCGATTGAAGATGATCGTTTTGATGATTTTGTGGTGGAATTCTATGCTCGCATGGGCAAACCTGTTCCGCCATTACAATTAGCGGATAAATCATAATTGATGAAAGTGCGGTAGAAAAATAAAACGTTTTTTGACCGCACTTTTTAATAAAGGAAATCTTATGCAAATTCTTGAACCTCAACAATTCGCCACATGGAATGAACCTATTGAAATGCTTTATGCTTGTCATAGTAAAGTAAAACGTTTTTGTCGTCAGTTAAGCATTTTGCCTGATTATCTAGAAAAACACGGCTATACTCAGGCTGTGTTAAATGATGTTGAGCAAATTTTAACTTATTTCAATCGTGCCGCACCGTTACATCACGATGATGAAGAATCAGATTTTTTCCCTCAATTAGTCAAAGTGGCTCCGCAAGCACAAACTTCCATTGATGAATTAGAAAAACAGCACGAATATTTGCATGAAAATTGGAATGCATTATCTGTGCAGTTAGAAGAGCTTATTTCTGAACAACGTCAAAATATTGATGAATATTTAATTGAACGCTTTATTCAAGGTTATGATCGTCATATTGCGTTAGAAGAGCCGTTATTTGAAATGGGGCGTGAATGCTTAAGTGCGGATATTTTGACTGAAATGGGCAAGCGCATGAGTGCTCGTCGTCAAGTTAAAGAATGAAATATCAGCTCAATTTAACCGCACTTCGATGCCCCATTCCTCTTTTAAGTGCCAAAAAAGCCTTAAAAAATTTGAATAAAAATGATGAGCTAATGTTGATCTTAAACCTTGAAAGTGCGGTGGAAAATTTTTCTATTTTTGCCGAAGAAAATTCTGTTGCTTTAGTCGAGCAATATTACGCTTCGGAAAAAGAATTTATCGTTATCTTGAAAAAATAAAATTAATCGCCATAACGTAGGATATTGGGCTTAGTTCGCCTTTCCCAATGAAGCAATTTATGGTATTTTACGCAAAATTTTTAACTTAAATTAATAAGGAAAACACAATGGAAGCACAAAGTCCAATGTCCACGCTATTTATTTTCGTGATCTTTGGTTTAATTTTCTACTTTATGATTTATCGCCCGCAAGCTAAACGCAATAAAGAACACAAAAAATTGATGTCTGAGCTTGCAAAAGGTACTGAAGTTTTAACTGCTGGTGGTTTAATAGGCAAAATTACTAAAGTAACCGAAGGTAGTGATAGCATCGTGATTGCGTTAAACGACACGACAGAAATTACGATTAATCGTAACTACATTGTGAGCGTTCTTCCTAAAGGTTCATTAAAATCACTTTAAGAGTAACGTTAAATTATTTTCCAGAGCCACGCATTGTGGCTCTGTGCGTTAGAAAAGAAAAGGAAAACTATGTTAAACCGTTATCCATTATGGAAGAATTTGATGGTTATTTTTATTGTGGCCATCGGGATTTTATATTCTCTTCCAAATATTTATGGTGAAGATCCTGCGGTGCAAATTTCCGGTACGCGCGGTCAAGAAGCAAATACTAGCGTGCTTGGACAAGTTCAAGATGTGCTTAAAACCAATAATCTTCCAACCAAATCTATCGTGCTTGAGAATGGCTCAATTCTAGCTCGTTTTACTAATACCGATGATCAACTTCTTGCTAAAGATAAAATTGCTGAACGTCTTGGCAATAATTACACCACCGCATTAAATCTTGCTCCAGCCACTCCAGCTTGGTTAAGTATGTTTGGTGCGAATCCTATGAAATGGGGATTAGACTTACGCGGTGGGGTTCGTTTTTTGATGGAAGTCGATATGAATGCCGCACTTGTAAAACGCCAAGAGCAATTACAAGATAGTTTGCGTGGCGAACTTCGTAAAGAAAAAATTCAATATACTGCCATTAAAAATACTGAGCATTTTGGTACGTTGATAACCTTAGCTAATGTGAGCCAGCGTGCTAAAGCTGAGCGAATTATTCGACAATTACATCCAACATTAGACATTACTGAGCCTGATGCTGATAGTATTAATTTAGGGCTATCTACTGCAGCATTAAATGAAGCACGCGACTTAGCCATTGAGCAAAACTTAACGATTTTACGTAAACGTGTTGCTGAATTAGGTGTTGCAGAAGCGGTAATTCAACGTCAAGGAGCGGAGCGTATTGTGATTGAATTACCAGGTGTTCAAGACACTGCACGTGCAAAAGAAATTTTAGGGGCAACGGCAACACTTGAGTTTCGTATCGTAAATCAAAATGTTACGGCTGATGCTATTTCTCGTAATACGTTACCAGCTGATTCGGAAGTTAAATATGATCGCCAAGGTCATCCTGTTGCATTATTTAAACGTGCCGTATTAGGTGGGGAGCATATCATTAATTCAAGCTCTGGTTTAGATCAGCATTCAAGCACGCCGCAAGTGAGTGTAACCTTGGATAGCGAAGGTGGCGAGATTATGTCTCAGACCACTAAAAAATATTACAAAAAACCAATGGCAACGCTTTATGTTGAATATAAAGATAATGGCAAAAAAGATGAAAATGGCAAAACCATTTTAGAAAAGCATGAAGAAGTTATTAATGTTGCAACAATTCAAGGTCGTTTTGGTTCTAATTTCCAAATTACTGGTGTTGATAGTATTGCCGAAGCACATAATCTTTCTACCTTGTTGAAATCTGGCGCATTAATTGCACCAATTCAAATTGTTGAAGAACGCACAATTGGCCCATCATTAGGTGCACAAAACGTAGAGCAAGGGATTAATGCGAGTCTTTGGGGATTAGTTGCTGTTATTGCCTTTATGTTGTTTTACTACAAAATGTTTGGTGTGATTGCAAGTTTTGCACTTGTTATTAATATCGTATTACTTGTGGGATTAATGTCTATTTTACCCGGCGCGACACTTTCAATGCCGGGTATTGCGGGTATCGTTTTAACTTTAGGTATGTCAGTAGATGCGAATGTATTGATTTTTGAACGTATTAAAGAAGAAATTCGTAATGGTCGTTCAATTCAGCAAGCCATTAATGAAGGTTATAACGGTGCATTTACTTCTATTTTTGATGCTAACTTAACCACAATCTTAACCGCAATTATTCTATACGCGGTAGGAACAGGCCCAATTCAAGGTTTTGCGATTACGCTTTCACTTGGTGTTGCGATTTCTATGTTTACCGCGATTACTGGAACTCGCGCATTAGTTAATGCCCTTTACGGCGGCAAACAACTTAAAAAATTATTAATTTAGGCGGGAAATGATGAAACTTTTTACAAAAGATAAAGACGGACATTTTATCCGTGAAATCAATGGGATAAAGCTCCCGTTCCCATTGACTGAATTTATGAAAGTGCGTAAATGGGGTTATATATTATCCGCACTTTTAATGGTAATTTCTCTATTTTTTATTATTACCAAAGGATTTAACTGGGGCTTAGATTTTACTGGTGGAGTGGTATTTGATACTCACTTCTCGCAGTCCGCTAACCTTGAACAAATTCGTAGTAAACTTCACGAAAATGGAATTGAAAGTCCAGTTGTTCAAACCACAGGATCGGTTCAGGATGTGATGATTCGTTTACCTGCAAGTAATAATGATTCTACCATTGGTGAACACGTCAAAAGTATGCTACAGAATGTAGATAAAGACATTCAAATTCGCAGTATTGAGTTCGTTGGCCCAAATGTTGGTGAAGAATTAGCACAAGGTGCGGTATATGCGACTTTAGCGACATTAGCAATGGTGCTTATTTATGTGGGGTCACGTTTTGAATGGCGTTTAGGCTTTGGCAGTATCGCTTCTCTTGCGCACGACGTAATTATTACGCTAGGGGTATTCTCTGCATTACAAATTGAAATTGATCTTACTTTTGTCGCAGCGATTTTATCTGTGGTGGGTTACTCCATCAACGATAGTATTGTGGTATTTGACCGAGTTCGTGAAAATTTCCGAAAAATTAGACGATTGGATACGATTGATATTATTGATATTTCTTTAACGCAAACTTTATCAAGAACTATCATTACTTCGGTTACTACATTAGTTGTCGTGATGGCATTGTTCTTCTTTGGTGGTCCTTCCATTCATAACTTTTCACTTGCTTTACTCGTAGGTATTGGATTTGGTACTTATTCCTCGATTTTTGTTGCCATCGCCATTGCATACGATGTTGGTTTACGTCGTGAACATATGATCCCACCTAAAGTAGATAAAGAAATTGATGAATTACCTTAGTTGATTTACTTTTAGAATAAATTAAAAAAATAGTTAATCGAAAATTTACGATTAACTATTTTTTATTTATATAAATCTCTAATTAAATAAAGTACTTAAAATTCAAAGATTATTTAATCTTGAGGTAAGGCATTTATTACGGCCTTTACTAAAGTGGCTAAAGGAATGGCAAAGAATACACCCCAAAATCCCCATAAACCGCCAAAAATTAATACTGAAATGATAATAATTAGTGGATGTAAATTGACGGCTTCAGAAAATAAATAAGGCACAAGGAGATTTCCATCTAAAAGTTGGCTTACAGCAAAAGCAATAATGATGTACCAAAATGTTGGGCTGATTCCAAACTGGAATAAAGCAACCAATGCAACAGGAATCGTGACAATAACTGCGCCAATATAGGGGACGAGAACTGAAAGACCCACCGCAAAAGCCAATAAGAGTGGATAATTTAGCCCGAAAATTAAGAAAATAATATAAGTGATTAAAGTGACAATCAGTATTTCTAATAATTTTCCGTGAATGTAATTAGAAATTTGCTGTTGCATTTCTTTCCATACTTTAAATGCGAGATTTCTATTTTTTGGTAAGAATCGACTTACCCCTTGTAAAAGTTCTGATTTATCTTTCAACATAAAAAACATCATTAATGGCACTAAAAAGGCATAAATCCCTAAAGAAACCAAGTTCATAATAGAGGCTAAAGAAAGTTTTACAGCAGATTCGCCAAAACCAAGGATTTTTTCTCGCACAGAATTGAAAATAGAATCAACCATTGAATAATCAATAAGTTCAGGATAATTTTTGGGTAAATTGAGTAGCCATTCATTAGATTTATTAAACATAGCGGGCAAATCACTTAATAAGGAAATAGTTTGATTCCACAACATTGGCACCAATACCAAAAAGAAAACTGCTGCTAGACCAATAAAACTACCGAAAATAAGAATTGTCGCTAACATTCTTGGGCATTTTAAATATTGATTTAAAAAATTGATTGGCATTTCAAGTAAATAGGATAGTACTAGAGCAATCAACAAAGGCGCAATTAAATCTCCAAAAAAATAAATGGAGATAAAGCCAAATAATAATATTGCTAATAGTCCCATCGCTTGAGGATCACTTAAACGGCGAGAGTACCAGCTTTTTAACATTTCTAGCATAATTTCTTTTCCTATAAGTATTTTTTTGCCATTATAAGTTAAAATTTACAGTGTTTATAGCTACTAAGAGGAAATCCTATGTCTGTTATTATTTATCACAACCCACATTGCTCAAAAAGCCGTGAAACGCTAGCATTATTAGAAAATAAAGGTATTCAGCCGATTATTGAACTGTATTTGCAAAAGCAGTATTCCGTTAATGAATTACAAAGCATTGCCAAAAAATTAGGAATTGATGATGTTCGCCAAATGATGCGCACGAAAGATGAACTATATAAAAGCTTAAATTTAGATAATTTAGATCTTTCTCAAGCAGAATTATTTAAAGCGATGAGTGAACATTCAGCACTTATTGAACGCCCAATTGTTATTAATGGCGATAAAGCTAAAATCGGGCGTCCGCCAGAAACTGTACTTGAGATTTTGTAATTTAAACGTTTGCATGTATAATACACCAGCCGTGGAAATCCTTCCGCGGCTTTTTTAAGGAAAATTTATGAGAAAGAAACAAAAAAGTGCGGTTGAAAATGAAACCGTTTATTTGCACACTCGAGGCGTGATAAAAGATAATGCAGTGATGGCATTGCTAGGCGATAAATTATTTCGTCAGCGTGTTGAGAAAAAACGTAAAGGGAAAGGCAGTTACCAACGTAAGGCGAAACACCCAGGGAAAATATTTGAAAAGCCCGATTATAAATTTTTTTGATTACAGAAACTTTATAATCGGGTTTTTCTTAGGTTAAAAATAGCAAGGAGTAAAATATGTCAAAACAGCCTCAAATTCTACTTAATAATACGTGGAATGTGCGTATTAGTGATCCCGGAGAGGAGGGGGCCAAAAGCCATTTCTTTGAAACGATTTATTTAACTCTAACAGCTTATTTTGAAGAAAATAACATACGCTATGAATTTGTGCGTAAAGTGGAGGATCAAATAAAAATTCAGCGTTCTTTTACAGAGTTAAATGAATTGTTCAAATTTTTAGGGGATTATTTTGATCCCGTCTCGATTGGTCTAGTCGGTGTGAAAATTGGAAACTTAGGGATAAAATTAGAATAAAATATTGATTAATCTATAAAATTTCACACTATATTTTACGATTATTGTAAAACAAAGATCGCACTTTAATGATATAAATTACATAAAAAAGTGCGGTTATTTTTTCTTTATTTTGATAAGAAAAATAGATTACTTAGCAACAAATTTCTTGTACGACAAATTGTAATGAATGTCTCGAAAATTGTTGTTGTTTGCGGTGTTTTAAACGTCTTAAACGTAGATTACGTGATAAAGAACTTTGTTGTAAATTAGCTTTCTTTTTAAGAAAAGTTTTACGTTTTAACATTTTATTAATCCTTATTTTCTTTTATTTCTTCTAAATTTTTAACCGCACTTTCGTTGTTGGCATTATCATTCGTTGTTTGATTTTCTTGGACTCGATGATAATTTACGATGCTATTCATATAGCGGCGAATATTTTCTACATATTGATAGGCTTCATAGCCTCTTGCATAGCCGTATTTCAGTTGGGAATAATAGCGTTTTTCTGCTAATAAAGGCAGATTTTTTTTCACATTGAGCCAATTATCTGGATTTCCTCCAAGATTTTGAGTTAAACGGCGTGCATCAATTAAGTGACCGAGTCCTATGTTATAGGCAACTAAGGCAAACCAAATTCTTTCTTCCTTTTCAATGCTTTCAGGAAGCTGACTAATCAACCAGTGTAAATATTCTGAACCAGCTTTAATACTTTGTTCAGGATCTGTTCTATCACTGATTTTCATATGTTGTGCGGTATTTTTGGTGAGCATCATTATGCCACGTACTCCAGTTGGCGATGTTGCGTCAGGATTCCAATGAGATTCTTGATAAGCCACTGCTGCGAGTAGTCGCCAATCTAATTCACCTTTGTATTTTTCAAAGAGCGGTGAGAATTGTGGCAGGGTATTTTCAATTGCGTTCATATAAGAGCGCGTATCCACGTAATCAAATTGTGAAATATGTCCTAAATATTTTTCTTTTAAATTATCTAAAAGTCCCGTTTCTTCGGCATTATTCATAAAATTGAGTAAAGCCGTTTGTAGATCGCGGTAGGGGCTATTGGGTAAATACCAGTGAACGTTTGCTTCATCAGTAATATCAAAGGCAATGGCTAATTCTGGTTTGATTTGTTGAATTGCAGCAATATCAATAGAATTTGCAATAACTTAAGGAATTTTGCCTTCAGCCAGTTGTAGTAATAGTTCTTCTTGAGTAAGTGCTTGATTTCTTTTCCAAGTTAATTGTGGATATTGTTTTTGTAATTCTTTTAGCGTTTCTTCTAATGCTAAATTATTTGAGATATAAATATCTTTCTTTACGTTACCTAAATTTTTAGGACGATTTTCATTTTTTCGATAAGCTAATTGCCATGAAGCAGAATGATATGCAGGACCTATTTGGAAACGTTCTGCATTTTTAGGATGGTATAAAAGGTGGGCGGCAGCTAAATCAATATTGTGTTTATCAAGTTCATCAAATAACTGCTCTTGATTATCGAAAATTTTCATTTCGAGTTCTACGCCTAAAGTATCAGCAAATGCTTTGGCTAATTCATATTCAAAGCCTCGTTCGCTATCTTTATTAATAAAATAAGAAATCTGGTTATTTATTGTTCCTACATAAAGTGATCCCCTAGCTTGAATTGCAGTATAATGATTTTCTTCAGTATGACGTAAAAATTGCCATGGGAACACCATATCAATAGCCCAAAATAATAACGCTAGAGCAGTAATAATACGTAAAAAAAGACCTTTCAATGATTTTTCCTATATAAAAAAGTTATGGGATTGTAGCCAAAACTTTCACTATAGGCAATAAAAAGCCCCTTGAGGTTCAAGGGGCTAAGTGTATGTAAAATATCAGACGATTTATTTTTAGAATGATGATCTACGATCACGGCGTGGTTTGTCGCTAAAAGTGCGGTTACTTTTTTCATTAAATTTACGATTGCCACGATTATCATTGCCTCGTTCACGTCCGCGCTCTCCACGGAAATCGCCACCACGACCTTTACGTTTACCGTTAAAATCATCGCTGCCACGGGAATTATCGGATTTTACTGCACCTAAGAAAGACATTTGCATTTGTTTATTCAATACGCGTGTTTTAGCGAATTGTTGCAATAATTCTTTCGGCATACCTTGTGGCAATTCAACGGTAGTGTAGTCATCATAAAGTTTAATATGACCAATATAACGGCTGTTAATATCGCCTTCGTTAGCAATCGCACCAACGATATGGCGAACTTCTACACCATCTGCACGACCGACTTCGATACGATATAAATCCATTGGTTGTGGATTTCCATAGCCTTTACGTTCGCCACGACGTTCAGCTGAACGTGGATTTTCACGGCGATCACCGCGATCATTACGTTCACGACGACGTTTTTCCATTGGCGGATCAGGTGGAAGAATTAATTTTTGTTTGCCTTGAAGCAGCATCAACATTGCTGCAGCAATATCTTCTTGATCCTGATCGGCTGTGAATAAGTCTTCTAATAAACTACGATATTGTTCTAAATCGTGATGCTCGAGTTGTTTCGTAATTTTGGCGACAAATTTTTTGCGGCGGCATTCTTGTAACACAAGATGATTTGGCAATTCTACTTCATTGATACCTTTTTTCATTAGGTGTTCAATATTACGAAGTAAACGACGCTCGCGAGGTTCAACAAATAATAAAGCACGACCAGAACGACCAGCACGACCAGTACGCCCAATTCGGTGTACATAAGATTCTGCATCAAGCGGAATGTCGTAGTTCACCACAAGGCTGATACGTTCAATATCAATACCGCGTGCAGCCACATCGGTTGCCACAACAATATCTAAACTGCCGTTACGTAAGCGATCGAGGGTTTGTTCGCGTAATTGTTGTGTCATATCGCCATTAAGTGCGGCAGAACGGAAACCATTTTTTTCAAGTAGTTCTGTAATGTCTAAAGTACCAGTTTTAGTGCGAGCAAAAATAATCGCTGCATCAAAATCTTCCACTTCTAAGAAACGAAGAAGAGCTTCGTTTTTACGCACGCCGTGTACATACCAACAACTTTGGTCGATATCTGGGGCATTTTCGTTATTCACTTTGATCTTCACTTCTTGTGGATTATTCATAAAACGTTTCGTAATACGACGGATCGGTTCAGGCATTGTTGCAGAGAATAACGCAGTTTGATGATTTTCTGGTAATTCTGCCATGACGGTTTCTACATCATCAATGAAACCCATGCGTAGCATTTCATCGGCTTCATCTAATACGATAAAACGAAGTTCAGAAAGATTTAATGTTCTGCGACGAATATGGTCAAGAATACGGCCTGGTGTACCCACAACCACTTGTGCGCCTTGTTTTAATGCACGAAGTTGGATGTCATAACGTTGGCCACCATATAAGGTAACAATGCGAGTGCCCTGTGCATATTTAACAAATAGTTCGCACGCATCGGCAACTTGAATAGCAAGTTCGCGTGTAGGTGCCATCACTAACATTTGTGGATGTTTTTCACTTGGATCGATTTGCGCGAGTAAAGGCAGTGCAAAGGCAGCGGTTTTACCACTACCCGTTTGTGCCATACCTAGCACATCATTGCCATTGAGCAAATGTGGGATACAAGATTGTTGAATTGGAGAAGGTGTTTCAAAACCTAAGTCAGAAACAGCTTTTAAGATGAACTCAGGTAAGCCTAAGTCATTAAAAGTAATTTTGTCAGTCATTAAAATACTCGAATATAAATAAGGAAAGCTCAACGGGCTTTCGGTTTATTAAGTTGAGCAGAGCGAATGAATTTTTCTATTCGTTCTACTGCAAAGAGCGGTAAGTTTTGGATTGATTTTTAGAAAACAATCGCTTTTGTTACCGCACTTTTCTCTTCTTTTTCGTCTTCTGTTTGAACCGGTTTTAATTTCATGAGTTCAAACGCGGCAAAACGATACTCAACAAAGTTATAAACCTGATTTGCCATGGCTAGTTTAAATAAAGCTGCTGCTTCATCTACTAGCCCTACATTGAGTTTTTGTTTTGCTAGATAAAAATAGGTTTCTGTGAGAATTTCAGCATATTGTTGTGAATTTTCGGCAAATTCACTTGCACGTTGTTGTAATTCTTCTACAGAGATGTGTCCTAAGTAATATTGAACGATGTGTGTACCCCAGAAGTCCTCTGATAGCCCTTTTGCTCGTTCAACAAGGTTTGTTTGGGCTTCTTGTGGTTTTAATTTTTGTTCGTTCAAATATAGCCATAAGACACGATAGGGATCTTTTTTATCGGCTTGGTAGAACTGTAAGAAATCTTGCTGAGCAAGATGGTAGCGCCCTACATAATAAAAATTTAAACCACGATTAAGGTGGGTATAGTCATAACCTGAATCTAATTCAAACACCGTATTGAAAGCATCCAATGCGCCGTCATAATCTTCTTCAAGCAATAAATAAAGCCCTAAGTAATTGTACACAGATGCCATTTTCGGCTGTAATGCAAGGGCTTGAGTAAGATCATAACGAGCAAGTCCCCATAATCCAAGAGAATCATAGAGTACGCCACGTTCAAAATGTAGCGATGCACGTTCTTCATTACTCATTTTTCCAACCAGTAGTACTTGGCTTAATCGCACGATCATCACTTCTTGTTCAAAGTGAGTATTCGGGTTTTGTTCAGCCAACACGACATGATTTTTAGACACAAAACCGCCCCTAGACTGAACACAGCCAGCAAGGAGTAAGATCGCACATAAGCTAAATAAATAGACTATAAAATGGCGAGATAAGCGAAAACACCGCATTTGCTTTCTTTATGCCTAAAAGTTGGAAAACAACAAAACTTGGCAGCGAATGCTACCAAGTTTTGATTCTATATTCCAAGATTATTCCTGTTCTTCGACAGGATCTTCTTGGTTAATTTCAGTTTCTTGTTTTGGAGCCAAGTCTTTCATTGTTAAACGAATACGACCTTGACGATCGATTTCAACAACTTTTACGTTTACTTCTTGACCCACTTGAAGGTAATCGCTAACTTTTTCTACACGCTCTTCAGCAATTTGAGAAATATGAACCAAACCTTCTTTATTTCCAACGATTGCGACGAATGCACCAAAATCAGCAAGACGAGTGACTTTACCTTTGTAAATTGCGCCAGCTTCAACTTCTGCAACGATTTCCTCAATACGTCCCATTACGTTTTTCGCTGCATTGCTATCTACTGCAGCAATTTTCACTGTACCATCGTCATCAATATCAATTGATGTACCAGTTTCTTCAGTTAGTGAACGGATTGTTGCACCACCTTTACCAATCACATCTTTGATTTTCTTAGGATCGATTTTCATTGTATAGATGCGCGGTGCGTAATCTGAAATATCCGCACGTGGAGCTGGGATTGCTTGTTCCATGACACCAAGAATGTGCATACGTGCACTTTTCGCTTGGTTTAATGCAATTTGCATAATTTCAGGGGTGATACCTTCAATTTTGATATCCATTTGAAGGGCGGTTACACCTTCGCGTGTACCAGCTACTTTAAAGTCCATATCGCCTAAATGGTCTTCATCACCTAAGATATCTGAAAGCACCACGAATTTCTCTTCTTCTTTCACTAAACCCATTGCGATACCTGCAACAGCAGCTTTGATTGGAACGCCTGCATCCATTAATGCTAAAGACGCACCACATACAGATGCCATAGAAGAAGAACCGTTAGATTCAGTGATTTCAGATACTACACGCACAACATACGGGAATTCTGCAAGGCTTGGCATAACAGCCGCTACACCACGTTTTGCTAAACGACCGTGACCGATCTCACGACGTTTTGGCGAGCCGATCATACCTGTTTCGCCTACAGAATATGGAGGGAAATTATAATGGAATAAGAAGTGATCTTGACGTTCACCCGTTAATTCATCAATGATTTGTGCATCACGTTCGGTACCTAAGGTTGCAACAGCTAATGCTTGCGTTTCGCCACGAGTAAAAATCGCAGAACCGTGAGTACGTGGTAATACACCAGTGCAAATATCTAATGCACGAACAGTATCAACGGTACGACCATCAATACGTGGTTCGCCTGCAATGATACGACCACGCACGATTTGGCTTTCAAGTGCGGTAAAAATATCCACGACTTTACTTTCGCTGATTTCTTCATCTTCAGCTGTGATTTGCGCAATTACATCCGCTTTAATCGCATCGATCTGTTCGTAACGAGCTTGTTTTTCAGTAATGCGGTATGCATCGCCTAAACGTGCTTCAGCAATCGCTTTTACTTTGTTGATTAAATCTGTGTTTGGTTGTGGAGCAACCCAATCCCAACGTGGTTTGCCCGCTTCTTTTGCAAATTCTTTGACTGCTTCAATCACAACTTGTTGTTGTTGATGACCGAATACGACTGCCGCTAACATTTGTTCTTCAGTTAAAATATCAGCTTCAGATTCAACCATTAATACGGCTTTGTCAGTACCTGCAACCACTAAGTCCAAACGGCTTTGTTTTTGTTCAGCCATAGTTGGGTTTAATACGAATTGGTTGTCGATAAAACCAACACGCGCTGCACCGATAGGACCATTGAAAGGCACGCCAGATAAGGTTAATGCTGCAGAAGCACCGATCATTGCCACTAAGTCAGGGCTGATTTGTGGGTTTACAGAAACCACAGTTGCCACAACTTGGATTTCATTGAAGAAACCTTCTGGGAATAATGGACGAATTGGACGGTCAATTAAACGTGCAATTAAAGTTTCGCCTTCAGATGGACGACCTTCACGCTTGAAGAAACCACCTGGGATTTTACCCGCTGCATAAGTACGCTCTTGGTAGTTTACGGTTAATGGGAAGAAGTCTTGACCTTCTTTCACATCTTTTTTAGCAACAACAGTCACGAATACCGTGGTATCGTCCATGCTTGCCATAACCGCAGCCGTTGCTTGACGTGCAATCGCGCCAGTTTCTAGAGTAACGGTATGCTGACCGTATTTAAATTGTTTAACAATTGGATTCACAATGTTTTCCTTAAAATTTATATTAAAAACAATGCCTTATTTCCCAGATTGCGACTAGCAAAAGAAATCTTTCGAAAAAATGACCGCACTTTGGGCGTTTAAAAATTTCTTTTGATAGCCGCACGCTAATGTAGAAAATAAAGCCCGTGCATTATACAGGATGTTTGGCTTTAATGGCTAACTTTATTTCACATTACCAACTTCTTATCATTGTTTCGACAGTATTTTCCTCCTAAAAATTGATTGTTCTCTCTGAAATTAGGTTCTTTTATATGAAATATAATGTAATGATGGCTAGTGATGCTAATTATCTTCCTTATGTAGAAATCACACTGAAATCTTTATTAATGCACAATGAAAATCTCTCTGTTTTTATTTTACATACAGGAGATATTTCTGAATCGTGGCAAAATGATCTTCAACTTTATTTTGCTAAACGCTATTCAACATTACAATTAGTTCATATGATTTCAATTAATACTCTTGATATTTCTCTTGTTATTTTTCATTTTACAGGTCCTCATAAGCCTCTTGATAATATTTTTTCTGAAAATGCTTGTGTTAATGCCGTAATTTCATTGTTTAGACTTTATGCGTCAATAAGTTGGCAAATATTTGCTCTCTTTCACTCGGTACTACAAGAGCTAATTGGATTAATCAAGAGAGATGATGTAATCGGTGGCTTTATTTCATTTAACCGACTTGGTATCATAGTGTAACTTTTATCCACTATAAGGAAAATTCTATGATTATTAGCAGTTTAACCAACCCAAATTTTAAAGTTGGTTTGCCAAAAGTGATTGCTGAAGTATGTGATTATTTAAATACGTTAGATTTGAATGCGTTAGAGAATGGTCGCCATGATATTAACGATCAAATTTATATGAACGTAATGGAACCAGAAACTGCAGAACCAAGCAGTAAAAAAGCAGAATTACATCATGAATACTTAGATGTACAAGTGCTTATTCGTGGCACGGAAAATATCGAAGTGGGCGCAACCTATCCGAATTTATCTAAGTATGAAGATTACAACGAAGCGGATGATTATCAACTTTGTGCAGATATTGATGATAAATTCACCGTCACAATGAAACCAAAAATGTTCGCTGTATTCTATCCTTATGAACCGCACAAGCCTTGCTGTGTAGTGAATGGAAAAACAGAAAAAATTAAAAAATTAGTCGTAAAAGTACCTGTTAAATTAATTTAATTTTTGAAAAAGTGCGGTTAGAAATTTATCAGCCCTGTGCCTTATATCTCCGCCCTGAAGGACGGAGTTTTACGGCACAGGGCTGATAAATAAAACACTTTGTGAGATTAAGAATGGGTTTTATGCAATGCTTTTCCAATAAAAATGCTTGCAACTAACATTACTAAAGTCGGAACCAACCAAGCCATTCCTTCAGATGAAAGAGGGAAGTGTTTCAATAATGAATTGATGCTTTCTGGTAACATTTTAACGTTATTTAAGCTGTCACATAAACTAAAACAAACCGTAACGAGCAATGTACTATTGTATGTAAATTTTATTGATGGAAGTTTTTTTCGTAAGAATTGCAATAAAACAAGCACAATAGCTACTGGGTAAATTAATAACAAAGCTGGGATCGTTATGCGAAGTAGATCCGTTAAACCATATTGTGAAACAGTGATTGTCATTGCGGTAAAAAGTGCGGCCCAGAATGGATAAGAAAAACGCACAGAGAATTTTGAAAAATAATCAGCAGATGCGCTAGTTACACCAACAAGTGTTGTTAAGCTCGCTAATACAATAATACCCGCCATAATCCAAGTCCCAGCTGAACCGAATAAGACATTTACATAACGAGAGAAAATTTGTCCACCATTCGTTGCCCCTTCTGCAACTGCAGCACTAGTTGCACCTAGATAGAAAAGCGAAAAATATAAACTGGCGAGTAAAATGACAGAAACAAATCCGGCTGAAATGGTGTATTTCACAATATCTTTGGTTTTTGTCACATTTTTCGCTGATAATGCTCGGGCGACAATTCCACCGAAAGCGATGGCTGCAAGTACATCCATGGTTTGATAACCACTGGTTAAGCCGATTAATAAAGAATGGCTATTTTCATAAGCATTACTTGGTGCTTGAATTTCAGATAAAGGCGAAATAAATACGGTAATTGCCACAGCAATAAGTAACACTAATAAAGCTGGTGTCATAAATTTACCCACGCTTGAAATGATCGTATTTGGGCTAATCATAAAGCCCATCGCGATTAAGTTAAAAATTAGTGAGAATACAAAACGAACATTCGCATTATTTTCTGTTAAGCCTAAAGGCAACCACGCCATTTCATAAGCAACATTAGTGATGCGGGGCATTGCAAAGGTAGAGCCAATGGTTAAATAAAGTATAACGAGGAAACCTGTGCCAGCCCATTTTGGTAAATCTTTAGTAAGTTCTTCGCCACGACCTAAAATCGCTACCACAACAAGCGTAATAAATGGCATTAAAACGCCAGTTAAAACAAAGCCTAAGGAAGCACTCGTCCAATGTTGTCCTGAGGAAAATCCTTCCATAGGCGGAAAAATGATATTACCCGCACCTAAAAATAAGGCGAAGATCATCATTCCTAAAATAATAATATCTTTGCGTGAAAACATAGTTTTTGATTCTAAAAATAAAAGGTCCGCATTCTACTACAAAGTAGATAAAATCTCTATTGCGTAAAATTAAAAATGTGAATTTTGTCACAATATATGGCATTTTATCGACAATTCGCTAAAAATCCCGACAAAATCTACCGCACTTTTTCCTTTAACTTCGAAAATATGCTAGGATGCTTCCTTTGTGAATTTTTTGCTATGTATTTTTAAAGGGGTTTATGTGATAAAACTGATCCAACGTTTTTTTAAATTAGAATCTGCTGGCGGTATATTATTGCTTTTTTCAGCTGTTGTTGCGATGTTGCTGGCTAATTCGCCGTTAAGCAACCAATATAATGATTTTTTAAATTTGCCTGTAAGTTTACAAATTGGTAGTTTCTCAATTAATAAAACCTTAATTCACTGGATTAACGATGGTTTTATGGCGGTGTTTTTTGTATTAGTGGGAATGGAAGTCAAAAAAGAATTATTTGAAGGCGCGCTTTCTACCTATCAGCAAGCTATTTTCCCTGCTATTGCAGCTATTGGCGGAATGGTTATACCGGCTGTAGTTTATTGGTTTATCGCTAAACAAGATCCAAGTTTAGCTAATGGCTGGGCAATTCCAATGGCAACAGACATTGCTTTTGCACTGGGAATTATGGCGTTATTGAGTAAACAAGTGCCACTTCCACTGAAAATATTTTTACTTGCCCTTGCTATTATTGATGACCTCGGTGCGATAGTTGTTATTGCATTATTTTTCTCGCACGGATTGAGTGTACAAGCACTAATTTTTTCTGCCGTGGCAATTATTGTGCTGATATTACTAAATCGTTTCAAAGTTTCCGCACTTTGCGCTTATATGGTCGTAGGTGCAATTTTATGGGCTTCCGTATTAAAGTCTGGTGTGCATGCTACTTTAGCAGGCGTTATTATTGGTTTTAGCATTCCATTGAAAGGTAAAAAAGGAGAACGCCCATTAGATGATTTCGAGCATATTTTATCCTCTTGGTCATCTTTCGTTATTTTACCACTTTTCGCATTTGCCAATGCTGGTGTGAGTTTTGCTGGCATAGATGTGAATATGATTTCGTCGCCATTATTATTGGCTATAGCAAGCGGTTTAATTATTGGTAAACCAGTCGGTATATTTGGATTTAGTTATCTTTCTGTTAAATTGGGATTAGCTAAATTACCAGATGGAATTAATTTTAAACAAATTTTTGCTGTTGCGGTTTTATGTGGAATCGGTTTTACGATGTCAATGTTCTTAGCAAGCCTTGCGTTTGATGCTAATGCGGGGGAAAGTGTCAATACTCTTTCTCGTTTAGGTATTCTACTTGGATCAACTGTTTCGGCAATACTTGGTTATTTATTCTTAAAACAGACGACAAAACTAAGTTAATCATACACAAAGTGCGGTAAAAATTTACCGCACTTGTTCTATAAGATAATTCCACTATCTGCTTTGGTAAAATTCATTACAAATAAACTTTTATAAGTTCTTACATGAAATTCACCCGTCAATACTCGGCGTGTGAATGCGTGATAGCTTTCCATATCTTTTGCATGGAGTAGCAACATAAAATCATAGTCCCCTGAGATTTCGTAACAGCTTACCATTTCGTCTTCTTGACGCATTTTCCGTTCAAATTGCTCTTGATAATAAGAATGTTGATTATCCATTTCGACCATGACAAATACGCTAATCGTACGCCCAACGGCTTTTGGGGAAACAACTGCAACTCGTTTTGTAATAACGCCTGAATCAGTTAATGATTGCACACGTCGTTGACAGGTTGCAACGGAACTATTCACTTTCTCTGACAGTTCTTTTAACGGAATCATGGCATCTTGTTGTAATACATTCAAAATATGACGATCTAATTTATCCAGTGTTTGCATAAGATAATTTCTCAAAAATGTAACTATCGAGAAAAATATTATCACAATAAAAAATAAAGTTGAGATTTTTTATTGTCTTGGGATTTTATAATAATCACATTGATGAGATGAGGTTCAAAATGAAAGTAGTTACTCAAGGTGTATTATTGTGCATTTTTTCACAATGTTTATTTGGCATATTGTATTTATTTAGTATATGGCTCCAACCACTTAGCGGAACGGATGTTTTTGCGTGGCGTATGCTGACCATGATCTTTGGGTTACTTTTAATTTTATTCCCGACTATTGGTTGCCGCTCTCTTTTGTCTCTTATCACGACAACGTTAGGAAAAAGTTGGACGCGTTGGGTTTTATTTTTACTGGGGACATTAGATGCGGGAAGTCAATTCTGGCTCTTTATGTGGGCTCCGCTAAATGGTGAAGGGATAAATATTGCGATGGGATATTTTCTTTTTCCGCTGATTATGGCTGTTTTAGGATGGGCTTGGTTAAAAGAACGTTTATCATTTATTCAGAAAATCGCGCTTTTACTGGCTGCCTGCGGTGTTGCACATGAATTATGGCACACTCAAAGTTTTTCATGGACAAGTTTGTGGGTTTGTACGGTTTATCCATTTTATTATCTAAGCCGTAAATTGATGAAAATCCCTGCTCTACAAGGAATTACATTGGATATTATTTTAATTTCGATTCCTTGTTTTATTTATATTCTTTCTCAAAGCGATACGCTTTCTTTGGTTACGCAAGAATATCGTTATTGGTTATTGCTACCAGCACTTGGTATTGTGAGTGCGATTTCGCTTTCAGCCAACTTAAAATCCAGCCAACAAATTCCAGTTAGTATTTTTGCGGTGTTGAGTTATATTGAACCCATACTGCTTTTTTTAATAGCTGTCTTTGTGCTGGATAATCAAATAACCACAAGCGACTATTTTACTTATGTGCCTATTTGGTTAAGTCTCATTGTGATTGGCATAGAAGGGCTTTTAAACAAAAATAAAGTGCGGTAAAAATTAACCGCACTTATTAAAGTTACTGAAATAATTAGAAATTATCTGAAATAGAGATTTTCTATTCCCACTCGATTGTCGCTGGTGGTTTTCCGCTGATGTCGTACACGACGCGGGAAATGCCGTTCACTTCGTTAATGATGCGGTTAGACACTTTGCCTAATAAATCATAAGGCAAATGTGCCCAATGTGCGGTCATAAAATCGATTGTTTCTACTGCGCGTAGGGAAATAACCCAATCGTATTTACGACCATCGCCCATCACTCCAACAGATTTCACAGGCAGGAACACACTGAATGCTTGGCTGGTTTTTTCATACCAACCGCTGTTGCGTAATTCTTCGATAAAGATCGCATCCGCACGGCGTAATAAATCACAGTATTCTTTTTTCACTTCGCCTAATACTCGCACGCCTAAACCAGGGCCAGGGAATGGATGGCGGTTGATCATTTCAGCTGGCAAGCCTAATGCCAAACCGATTTTACGTACTTCATCTTTAAACAATTCACGTAATGGTTCAACCAAGCCAAGTTTCATATAGTCTGGTAAGCCACCTACGTTATGGTGTGATTTAATGACGTGGGCTTTGCCTGTTTTGCTGGCTGCAGATTCGATGACATCAGGGTAAATCGTACCTTGTGCTAACCATTTCACATTAGTGAGTTTTTTCGATTCATCATCAAATACATCAACAAATACTTTACCGATAATTTTACGTTTTGCTTCAGGATCAGATACGCCTGCAAGTTCGCCTAAGAAACGGCTTTCAGCATCAACACGGGTAATATTTAAACCGAATTTATCGCCAAACATTTCCATGACTTGATCGCCTTCGTGTAAGCGGAGTAAACCGTTATCCACAAATACGCAGTGTAAGTTTTTGCCGATAGCACGGTGTAAAAGTAATGCAACCACAGAAGAGTCCACACCACCAGATAAACCTAAAATCACTTCATCATCGCCTACTTGCTCTTTAATGCGAGCAACGGCATCTTCGATAATGTTTTCTGCTGTCCATTTGGTTTCGCAACCACAGATGTTTACTACGAAGTTGGTTAATAATTCCAAGCCTTTTTTAGTATGCGTTACTTCAGGGTGGAATTGTACGCCGTAGAAACGACGATTTTCATCCGACATTGCAGCAATTGGGCAGGTTGGCGTTGTGCCAGTTACTTTGAAGTTTTCTGGTAAGCGCGTTACTTTATCGCCGTGGCTCATCCAAACGTCTAACTTCGGCTCAGAAGCGGTCGAATTATCGTTTAAATTTGCAAAAAGTGCGGTGGAATTTTCAAGAGAAACTGAAGCATAGCCGAACTCTCGGTGGTCAGAAGTTTCGGTTAAACCGCCAAGTTGCATCGCCATAGTTTGCATTCCATAGCAAATGCCTAATACTGGTACACTAGCATTAAACACATATTCAGGTGCACGAGGGCTGTTTTCTTCAGTTGTGCTTTCAGGGCTGCCAGAAAGAATGATACCCGTTGGAGCAAATTCACGGATTTGTTGTTCGGTTACATCCCAAGCCCAAAGTTCACAGTACACACCGATTTCACGCACACGACGCGCAATCAGTTGAGTATATTGTGAACCGAAGTCGAGGATTAGGATTTTGTGATTGTGGATATTTGTCATTTATAATGCTCTTATTATTGATAGTGTAAGCGGTTCATATTATTTAAAACTTTGCAAAAACCAACCGCACTTTAAACAGCAAAAGGCAGGCTAAAGCCCACCTTAAAGATTAGCCCATACGATAGTTCGGTGCTTCTTTAGTAATAGCAACATCATGAACGTGGCTTTCTTTAATGCCTGCACCGCTAATGCGAACAAATTCCGCTTTGGTGCGTAGTTCATCAATAGTTGCGCAGCCAGTTAAGCCCATGCAAGAACGTAAGCCACCCATTTGTTGGTGGATGATTTCTTTTAAGTAACCTTTATATGGAATACGACCTTCAATACCTTCCGGTACGAGTTTATCTGCCGCGTTATCCGATTGGAAATAACGGTCTGAAGAGCCTTTAGCCATCGCACCTAATGAGCCCATACCACGGTAAGATTTAAATGCACGACCTTGATAAAGTTCGATTTCACCTGGTGCTTCTTCAGTACCCGCAAACATAGAACCAACCATTACACAGCTTGCGCCTGCAGCGATGGCTTTTGCAATATCACCAGAGAAACGGATACCACCGTCAGCAATAACTGGAATGCCACGATCTTTTAATGCTGCTGCTGCATCTGCGATAGCCGTGATTTGTGGAACACCTACGCCAGTTACAATACGAGTTGTACAAATTGAACCAGGACCAATACCTACTTTTACCGCACTTGCGCCTGCGTCTGCTAATGCAATTGCGCCTTCAGCCGTTGCTACGTTACCTGCAACGATAGGCAAATTTGGATACTTTGCACGAGTTTCACGAACACGTTGTAATACGCCTTCTGAGTGACCGTGAGAAGAGTCGATTAACAACACATCCACCCCAGCTTTTACTAATGCATCAATACGTTCTTCGTTACCTGGGCCTGCACCTACAGCCGCACCGACACGTAAACGACCAAATTCATCTTTACACGCATTTGGTTTTTGTTCTGCTTTTTGGAAGTCTTTAACGGTAATCATACCTTTAAGTTTGAAACTATCATTAACCACTAATACTTTTTCAACACGGTGTTGATGCATTAATTCCAAAATTTCTTCGCGACTCGCCCCTTCTTTTACGGTCACCAAGTCTTCTTTTTTCGTCATTACTTGTGAAACTGTTTTGCTTAAATCTTTTACGAAACGTGTATCACGGCCAGTAATGATACCGATTAAGTTATTTTCCTCATCTACAACAGGGTAGCCCGCAAATCCGTTTTTCTTCACCATTTCAGCAAGTTCGGCAAGCGTTAAATTTGGTAAAACAGTTACTGGTTCAGAAACGATACCACTTTCGAATTTTTTTACTTTACGAACACGATCTGCTTGGCGTTCGATCGTCATATTTTTATGAATAAAGCCAATACCGCCTTCTTGTGCTAAAGAGATCGCAAGTTTGGTTTCAGTTACGGTATCCATTGCTGCTGAAAGCATTGGGATATTTAAACGAATTTCTTTAGTGAGTTTGGTTGAAAGATTGGCTGTATTTGGAAGCACAGTTGAGTGAGCTGGGACAAGTAGAACATCGTCAAAAGTAAGGGCTTCTTGTTTAATGCGTAATGACATTGCAATATTCTCGCTAAGTTGAAGTTAAAAAATATTGCAACGAGATTATACAGATTTCACTTTATTTTGAAAACGAAATTTTAGGATTTATGCTATGATTTTCATACTATTTGCCATAAGGGATGAATGATGAATTTTACGTTATTGACATATTTAGCGGATTGTCAGACAAAAGTGCGGTCTGAATTGGAAAAATTTTCTAAAAATCTAGAGGAAGATATTCAACAATTACGTGAAATTGGTTTGGATATTCTCGTTGATGGACAAGATTATCGCTTAGTGCCAATGCTTCCTTTATTAAATCCTCAGCAAATTTCAACCGCACTTTTTCCTTATGGCATCCATTATCAGCCGATAATTTCCTCTACAAATGAATGGATACTACAAAATATTCTTTCATTAAAAAAAGGCGATCTTTGTGTGGCTGAATATCAAACTGCAGGGCGCGGTCGGCGTGGTCGCCAATGGTTATCGCCTTTTGCTGGGCAAATCATGTTTAGTTTTTATTGGACGTTTGATCCTAAAAAATCAATTGAGGGGTTAAGTTTAGTCATCGGTTTGGCGATTGCGGAAGTGCTAAATGTACAAGTGAAATGGCCAAATGATATTTTGTTTGATGAAAGAAAGTTAGGTGGCATTTTAGTTGAAATTGCTAATCATAAAAATGGCATGCTCAATTTAGTGATTGGCATAGGTATTAATGTGTCGTTGTCAAAACAAACAGAAATTAGTCAGCCTTATGCGGAAGTGTGTGAAATTGATCCTGATGTAGAGCGACAAACTTTATTACCCAAACTTATACAACATTTATATACACGTTTAAATATCTTTGAGCAAAATGGTATTGATGAGGAATTTGAACAAGCATGGCAATCATATAATGCGTTTTCAAATAGTGAAGTAAATGTGCTTACTGAGCAAGGCGTTATTTCAGGTATTGAACAAGGCATAGATGAACGTGGTTATTTAAAAGTATTATGTGGCAATAAAATTCAGATGTTTAATGGTGGAGAAGTTTCATTACGTAAGAAATAATAGCAATAAAAGTTTGACTATTCTAACCGCACTTTTTAATAAAATGTTTATATTTCCATCAAAAGATCATTTTTTTAAATATTTTTACAAAAAGTACTTGCA
>OIFS01000050.1_pt1 | contig 110159 bp, 92 predicted proteins | sample 1582131 | NCBI WGS metagenome assembly OIFS01 (sample SAMN07501065, study PRJEB24779) | human gut metagenome | isolation source: stool | host: human infant | place: USA: Pittsburgh, PA | reverse complement strand
AAACGGGTTCTTATGCCTCAGTTGTAAGTGTCCACCATGTCCCCGAACAAGCGTTCACTATGTCTCCGGACTGTACATGGGAGAGGGCCGGGGCGAGGGGACTATCGCACCCACTCGCTCCGCTCTTCGCCGTTGATCAAAAGCTTACGTTTTTCCCCCGCCGGTAACGACACCTTCAGCGCCTTCCACGCCGGACGATAATCCCCGCTCGCGCTGATCTTCAGGTTGACGGTTGTCGCGTCGCACACCATTTCCCATTCCAGCCACAGGGCATTCCCGTTCTGATAACCCCAGCTCTCACCGTCATCCTCAAACAGCAACCCGGCTGAACGCCCCGTCCCTTTCACCGGGAACAGTTTCAGCTCACGGGTATCATCCGCCGTCGCGCTAACGTGTTTGATTCGCTCGCTGAGCGGCAACCCCGCCCCCGCGCGGACCAGCAATGGCAGTTTTTCCAGCGGCGCGTCGCGCACAATCCACTGCCCGCCGCAGAACCATTCATGGGTATAAAAATCATACCAGCCGGTCTCATTCGCAGGCAGCCAGACACGGCGTTGGCGCTGACCTTCTTCGACCACGCTGGCCACCAGAATATCGCGGCCGAGCAGGAAGTCGTCGCACTCTTCAAATGTCTGTGTGTCATTCTCATGATCGAGAAAGGTCGGTCGCAGCATCGGTTCGTCATCCGCATGCGCCTGCCACAACAGGGTATAAAAATAGGGCAACAGGCGATAACGCAGTTCAATCGCGTTGCGAATGGCAGGCGTCACACCCGGATACATCCAAGGCTCGTTCACCGTGTGATCGTCATTCCACGAATGGATGGTGAAACGCGGGTGCATCACGCCGTTTTGTACCCAGCGAACAAACAGCTCAGCATCCGGTTTATCACCGGAGAAGCCGCCCACATCGTGCCCCACGTTATACAGCCCGGACAAGCTCATCCCCAGCCCCATTCGGGTGTTAAAACGCAATGTTTCCCAACTGGTCCGGTTATCGCCGCTCCAGGTTTGTACATAACGTTGCATCCCGGCGCAGCCGGAACGGGAAATCAGGTACGGACGTTTATCCGGGGCAAACCGTTGCTGTGCTTCCAGCGAGGCTCGCATCATCAGCAGCGGCATCACCGGGCGAATATGTTTGATGGCAATCTCGCGGCCAAAACCGTAGCAGCGTGCTTCACCGTCCCACACTTCAAACTCGTTGTTGTCATTCCATGTCGAGTCGATGCCCATCTCCAGCAGTTGCGTGGTGACGCCTTCTTGCCACCATTTGACGGTCTGTGGATTGGTAAAGTCGAGGTGAGAACCTTCATCGTCCCAGAAGCTTGAACGTTCAGGCGCATCCGTTTCTGAATCGCGAATAAACAGACCTTTCTCTGCCACTTCCGGATAGCGCGGATGGTCCTGCAACAGGCACGGTTTAATATTGGCCGCTAGTTTCAGGCCCGCATCGTGGAAGGCCTGACTCATGACGTTGGGTTGCGGCACTTTGTCGTAGTTCCAGTTAAAGACATAGCGCTTGCCATTAATCGAGGTATAGCCCGAAGAGAGCTGGAACGAATCGCAGGGAATCGCGTGTTCTTCACACAGGCGAATAAAGTTCATCAGCTGGTTTTGCGCATCCGGCGCATCGGTGTAATGCATGGTGGAACCGCTGTAGCCCAGACTCCACTTCGGCCCGAACAGGGTCTTTCCGGTCAGGCGGACAAACGCTTTGGTGACATCCAGTGCCCGCGCGCCGGTAAACAGGTAATAATCGATATCGCCCGCTTCGGCCTGCCAGCGGCGATAGGCGGTATGGTAATTATCGATTTCATTACCTAAATCCAGCCAGCAACTGCTCAGGTTGTCATAAAACAGACCGTAGCTGATGTCGTCCCGGCGGGTGAGGGTAAACGGAATATGTTTATAAAGTGGATCGGTACTGGCCGCGTTATAGCCCATCGCATCCAGATTGCGCATCTCAAAACGCTTGCCGTTACGCTGCAAATTGCCAGCCTTCTCGCCCAGACCGTAAAACCGCTCATCTTTTTTACGGCTGAGGTAATGCGCGACGCCGTCGCCATGCGCATTAAGTTGATAGGCGCTGGTGGGGCGATCGCCTGCCAGCCATTGCCACTCTCCGGCCTCATTGCGGTAGTGCCATTCCAGCCACAACGGCTGGTGTACGGTGACCCGTAGCGCTTCGGTGGCGATAACCAATTGCTGATCCTGTTGCTCAAGCGTCCAGTCCGGACAACTGAAACCGCTGATATCTTCACGGTTACGGCCTTCCCATGGTACATCCTGCCCGGGCGCAATGCTCCAGGTCCTGTCCAGCGCCAGTTCACCTTTACGTTTTAACAGCACGCGAAACAGCGTCGGTTCCAGCACATACAGGCACAGCGTATGTTGCCCATCCACCAACAGTTCAATATGGTGAGCCGCCTGTTTTTGTAAGGTCCAGTTTTTCAAAATTTTCATATCAGACATCCATAATCAGACGCGTTTTGCGCGACGTTCAGCAATAAATGACACCAGGAAAATGGCCCCAATCAGATCAAAAAAGCCCATGGCGATAAACAGCGGATTGAAACCTATTTTGTCAGCGGTAACGCCAATGAGCAGAGAGAAGAGGAAGCTGGCTATCCATGCCGCGGAACCGCGCATACCGTTAACGGTTGCCATCTGGCCTTTATCAAAGGACTCCACGACCAGCGCGCTCAGCATGCAGGAGATGATTTGATGGCCGAAGCCGCCGATGGAGATCAGCACGATAGTGATATAGGGATCGCGGGTTATCGCGACGATGCCCAACGAGATCATCAGAAACGCGCCGGTGACGGAGCTTGCCACTACCGAGTTTACCCGGGAGCAGCCGAACCAGCGGGTATACAGTTTGGTGAGATAACCGCTCGCCACGCTGCCCAGATCGGCGGCAAGGAAGGGGAGCCAGGCAAACATGGCGATTTGCTTAAGGTCCATTCCGTGCTCTTTCGCCAGATACAGGGGGACCCAAAAGCTCAGCACGGCCCAGGCCGGTTCAGCCATAAACGCCGGGATGGCGATACCGTAAAAACGTCTGTTTTTGGCGACGGTTTTCAGCGCCGTAAAGAAAGGAAGTTTGACCGCAGGCGCTTCGTTGTCCTGCTTAATGTAGGCCAGTTCTTCCTTGCTCAGGTTCGGGTGTTTTTCCGGGTTAGAGTAAAACGCCCACCACAGCAGCACCCACACCAGCGCCAGAACACCGGTAAACATAAAAGCGCCCTGCCAGCCAAAAGAGGCGTGGGCGAAATAGATAATGGGTGGTGCCAGCATGGCGCCAATCGAGAAACCGACGCCAGCCCAGCCAGCAGCAACCGGGCGCTCTGATTTCGGGAACCATTCACCCAGCGTTTTGGCGTTCGCCGGCGTAGCGGCCGCTTCGGATGCCCCCATCGTGAAGCGCAAAATAGCCAGTTGCAACCAGCTTCCGGCTCCGGCATGGGCGATACAGGCGATGGCCCAGATAATGGCGCAGATCATAAAGCCCACTTTCAGGCCAATGACGTCAATCAGCCAACCGCATAGCGGCTGAAAAAGGGTATAGGCCAGTTGAAAAGCACCCACAATCCAGGAGTACTGTTCGGTTGTGATCCCCATACTGGTTTTCAGTTCGGGGGCAAGAATACCGAGTGAGTTACGGGTGATGTAGTTTACCGTGACGCCCAGTAAAAACAGGACCAGCATCCACCAGCGTAACTTTTTAACTATCCGGCGGCTTTTACTTGCCACCACTTCATTATTGTTGATTCCCTGGCTCATTTTTTTCTCCACGCACCGTTCTGTAGGGAAGTCGTTGCGGGCCATTCGAAATTTGTTATACCGATCTGGACCGCATGGGGATTTTTTTCTGCTTTAGCCTGAAATACACCGACAACTAGTATGGAAGTTGTACGACATCTTTACGTTAGGGGAGAAAAAGGGGCAGCCAAAGTGGATTTTGTGCAAGGATTCTCATCAATTCGCCAAAGAAAAGGGCACTATGCTTCCCGGACCAGTATTCATGAGACTTATGTTTCATGAAAATTTTCCCATCGCGGAAACGGAGCAAGATCACAGAATGGATAAAAAGCTAAAAATCACTGAAATCGCCCGGCGCACCAACCTGTCGACCAGCACCGTTTCCCGCGTGCTGGCAGGGAAGGCCAATACCAGCGAAACGGCCCGACGCCTGGTGCTGGAATGTGCGCGTGAATTAGGGGTAATGGACGGGATTGCCGCCGGGCGGTTGCTGCTCAATAACCTGGTGATCTTCGCGCCACAGAGGGCATTCGATGAGCGCTCCGATATCTTTTATTACCGGGTAATTCAGAGCATTAGCAAGGCACTGGATTCCCACGAGGTGCGGTTGCGTTATTGCCCGCTGGAAGAGCTGGACAGCGATGCGAATGCCTTTATTGCACGAATGAATGAGCCGGAAACCCAGGCGGCAATTTTATTGGGGATTGACGATCCGCACATTCACGAACTGGCAGCAGACTTTGCCAAACCTTGCGTACTGATTAACTGCCGCGATAAGCGGATGCGTCTGCCGACGGTCGCTCCGGATCACCGGGCGATTGGTGAGTTTGCCGCTGACTATCTGTTCGATTCCGGCCATCGCGATATGGTGGTCGTAATGTGCCTGCGCCGCTATACCATGGATCTACGTCTGGCGGGCATTAAAGACGCCTGGCAGCAGCGAAATTTGCGCTTTCAAAGCAAGCGCGATCTGATAACGGTGCCGAGTTTTAGCGCAAGAGAAGCGCAGTCGCGGGTTGCGGAGTGGCTCGATGGCGCCGCACATAAAAATCCGCCGACCGCCTTTTTAGTCGGGGGAGATTTTATGGCAGAAGGGACCGTACGGGCGTTGCAGCAGCGCGGTTTACGCGTTCCGCAGGATGTCTCGGTGATGAGCATTGACGCCTTCAACCTGGCGGCGATTCAGGACGTGCCGCTGACGGCGGTTCATGTGCCGCGTGATGAACTCGGCACTGAGGCGGTTTATATGCTGCAGCAACGGCTGATTCGCCCGCAGGCGGCAATTGGCTCACTGTTGATTAATGGCATGCTGGTGGTGAGAGAGTCGGTTCGGCGGATACGTCCGGGGCAACGACGTACCGCCGTGGAGCGGGAAGGGCTTTATGACGTTTAGTTCATCCCCAGCGCCCGTTTTCCATACTCGTTCAAATCAGCCAGCGTGAAGCGCCCTTCCCAGTTCGCTTCATAATCTTCGCGCGGAAAATCACCTGGCGAAGCGCCATTTTCCAGCGCGACTTTTGCTTTACGCGCCCAGGCGAGGTTTTTCTCGCACAGGGGGGCGGCGGGAATATACATCACGTTACCCCAGCCCTTTTGATCGTTTACCGGAGCGACGGAGTGAATCACATCGCAATGCCACCAGACGGAGTCTCCCGCTTCCAGCGCCGGGATAGAGGTTAACGCCTCTATCAGCAGCGGATGCCATTTCTCAGAGATGGGTAGCACCTTGCCCGGTGCCACACCGCACAATTCATCTTCCGGCACATCGTCAAGCAGTGGGCGAAGCAGTACATACGCCATCGCTTCCGGGATCGGCACGACATGCAACAACCCCTGGCCGGGGATCATATCGGACAGCGCCGTCCAGCCCTGGAAGGTGCGAAATACCGAACATTTGGTGGTGTTCTCGACGGTGTACTCTTCCACCTCGGTACGATGCGCGGCATCCCACGGATCGTATTCGTCCAGCCGACCGTTAAAGACGTTAGCAAATACCCGTTGATATGCCGGCAGCAGCCAGCGTTCCAGTGCGCCTGAATCGGTATGAGCGCCTAAACCTTTTGATGTCGTTCCCGGTGGACGGCGCCGAATACGGTCCGGATAAATCACGCTGACATCAGGGTCAAACCATGTTGTCCCTTCGCTTTCAAAGCGCCACAGGCGGTTGAGGAATGACTGCACGGCGGCCATTTCGTCGCTCTGGCGCGCCTGCATTTGTGACTGTGACCAATAGATAGGGTAAATTTCCGGCCGGGAAGCATCGAGAGAGCCGAAGAAGTTATCACCCGGCCCTTTGTAAACATCGTCAAAATGGTTTTGCTCAAGATAGGCCATCATATCGCGGTCCCAGCCGAGCGCTCGCTCGCGAGGGAAATGCCCTTTGATCACCGCACAGCCGCGTTGTTTAATCAGCGCGCGCTGTTGCTCGCTTACCCGTCCCTGTTTCACATCTTCAAAGGGAATGACCGGCCAGACATCCTCGCTCTGTGCCTTTAACGCGTTGATCTCTGCGACACGCTGGCTAATCCGCGCGTGGAGTTGATTGAATACGGCTTTCACGTCCCCCATTTGCTGGCGCAATTCCTGCTTCATTTGCCGGATAGCCGCTTTATGGTCGACGGGTAAAGTTTCGCTGGTGAACGTCATAATGACCTCGCAATCTTTCATTCGAAAGTAATTAAGCTTACAAGTGATAATTTAAGTTAAAAATAAGTTAATGCAAGTTTAAAAACTTGATGCAGAGCACAAAGCTGAAAGAAGGGCAGGAAAGCGAGAAGGGAAGGTGCCGGAGCGAAGACTCCGGCAGACAATATCACTGGAATGGCGGGGTGCCGTCCAGAACCGCCTGAATCACATTCAGTGCGCCCTGGTGGTTGTTGTCATCGGTGCGATGACGGGCTATGGCTTTAATGGCATCGCTGGCATTCCCCATCGCGAAGGAAAAATCGGTCATGCGCAGCATTTCGGCGTCGTTGCCGCTGTCACCTATCGTCACGCACGCCTGCGGGGAGACGTGCCAGCGTTTGAGCAAACGAGTAATGCCGTTGGCTTTGTGCAAACCAGGGATAATCAGGTCGACAAAACCAAAGCCGCTGGTCACAGGTTTCATGATGCCATCGAGCGAAACATGTAACTTATCAATTAATTGCGGGATATCGCTGTCCGGTAAATTGAGCGAGAATTTGAACAGGGTATCGTTGATCTGGTGGTAGTCGCTGATGCGTTGCAGACGATGATAGTGCTTTGCCATCAGGTCGATAAAGCTATCCGGCGCGTTTTCGCTGACCCATGCGCTTTCCAGCCCACAGGCGACAAAATTCAGCGCTTTGTCTTTGAGTAATTCGCCGATAACCACCTGTGCTTCGTGACGGGTAAGCTCACCGTGAAAGAGTTGCTGGCCGTGTTCGAAGACCAGCGCGCCGTTTTCGGCGACAAACGAGATCTGATCTTTCAGCTCCGGGAAAAAGGAAATGAGCTGGTAATACTGGTTGCCGCTGGCGACGACAAATTCAATATCACGCTGCCTGAGTTGGGCAAACTGCGCCATAAAACGATCGCGGTCGTATTGTTTGGCGTCGTCAAGAAAAGTTCCGTCCATATCAGTGACGATAACTTTTACAGTCATACATAAGCTCCTGGTCTGGGTACCACTCGTAACATTGTAATAACAGTGTGACCTGAAGCACAAATTTATTTCATTCGAAAGTCAAAGCAAAACGGCAACCTCCTGGTTGCCGTTTTTGAAGCTTGCGCCCTCTCCCTTGAGGGAGAGGTGATCGATCGAGCGCAATGCCAATTCGAAACAGGTTTTCTCCCTCTCCCACGGGAGAGGGCCGGGGTGAGGGTATCAGCATGCGCCTTTCCCCCTCACCCTAACCCTCTCCCTCAAGGGAGAGGGGACCGATCGAGCGCAGTAGGAAGTGAGGTAGCCCGGCTAAGCGCAGCGCCAGCCGGGAGGGAACGTTAAAGCGTATGCTCGGTACGCGCGATAATGTCATCCTGGGCATCCGGCGACAGGGCGGTGAAGAAGGCGGAATACCCTGCAACACGTACCACCAAATCGCGATACTGATCCGGGTGTTTTTTCGCCTCCAGCAGCGTCTCACGCGACACAATGTTGTACTGAATATGCCAGCCTTTATGATCCTCAAAGAAGGTCCGCAGCAGCATCATCAGTTTCTGCCTGTCGCTGTCATTCTCCAGCGTCGCCGGGTTCAGCTTCTGGTTAAGCAGCACGCCGCCGAGGATCGCCGCCGTCGGCAGTTTGCCCACGGAACCAATCACCGCCGTTGGGCCGAGGTGGTCAGTACCCGATGCCGGGCTTGCCCCTTCGGCGAGCGGCGTTCTGGCTTTACGTCCGTCCGGTGTCGCCATGGTGGCCGCGCCAAAGGGCACATTCGCGGAGATAGAGGAGGTCCCGGCGTAATAATTGCCGCCAATCGGGCCGCGCCCATAACGCGGGTTGTAGTAATTTTTCAGCTCATCGATATAGGTCTGGTAAGCGCGTACCAGCAACGCATCCACGCTGTCATCATCATTGCCATACTTAGGTGCGCTGTTAATCAAACGCTGGCGTAACTGCTCATGCGTCAGACCGTCAAAATCGGCGGCCAGCGCCTCGGCGAGCTGCTGTTGCCCGATAATACCCTGTTCGAAGACCAGTTTTTTTACCGCTGCGAGGCTATTACCCAGGTTGGCGATGCCCACCTGCAGGCCGGATACCCAGTCATACTTCGCGCCACCTTGTTTGATGCTTTTTGCCCGCTCAATACAGTCATCTACCAGTGCGGAACAGAGAATATCGTGGACGTTCTCTTCGAGCATGGTGTCGACAACATACTCAATCTCAATAGATTTGCGGGTGTAGTAACGAATCTGCCTGTCCCAGTCGGCCATCACCTCGTCGAAGCGGGTGAAATTGCCTTTCGACAACGCATGTTCCTGCGGCAGGAAGATTTTGCCGCTGGTGGCATCGCGTCCACCTTCCAGCGCCGCCAGCATCACGCGGGCAAAGTTGATAAAACTCATCCCGGTGCAGCGATAACCCCATTTGCCGCCGACGGCGGTTTCGATACAACCAATCGCCGCGTAGTCGTACGCATCCTGCGGTTCGACGCCAAGCTTAATAAATTCAGGGATCACGATTTCATCATTGTTAAATGCCGGCATCCCGAAGCCGCAGCGGATCACCTGTACGCAGGCATCGAGGAAGTCGTTACTCATACCCGCGTGATAGCGCACGCTCAGGTTCGGCTGTGTGGAGCGCAGGCGGCCGCAGGACTCCAGAATCGCGTAAGAAAGCGGGTTGACGGCGTCCATCGGTGCACCGTTTACCAGCATCTGTCCACCAATGGTGACGTTCTGGTACAGCGGGCTGCCCGCAGAGGCTTTGGAGTGCGAGCCGGAGCGGATTTTGTTCACTTCTAACAGTTTCAGCCAGCAGCTGTGCAGCAGCTCAATGGCCGTTTCGCGATCGATGGACTGGTTCAGCTCTACGTCGCGGCGGTACCAGGGGTAGAGATACTGATCCATACGAGCGAAAGAAACCGAGTGGCCATTGGATTCAATCTGCAGGATCAATTGAATGAAGTAGCACAGCTGCAGTGCCTGCCAGAACGTTTTTGGCGGCTCATGGGCAATCACATCGCAGTTTTCCGCTATCGCCAGCAGCTCATCCCGGCGGCTGGCGCGGGTTTCTGCACCGGCCATCTGGCGGGCGAGGTCGGCGAAACGTTCAATATGCTGGCTGACGGCATTCAGCACGATATCAATTGCTTTCAGGAACTGTTCGCCGTGCAAATCTTCCAGCACGGTGAGGTTAATGCGGGAACGGCGCTCATCCACTTTATGGCGCAGGCCGTCCAGCCCTTTTTCCAGCAGCAGCGGGAAGTTCACCGCCAGATGCGCGTCGCCCGAGGTCATATTGCCTTCGGCTTTAATGATGCCGGTTTCCAGCAGCGCTTTTTGCTCATCGGTAAACATGCCATAGCAGCGATCCTGAACGGTCTGGCCTCGCCACCACGGGCAGATGGCGTGCAGTACCCGTTTATTTTCTTCGCTCACCGCAAAGCCCGCACCAGGACGATCCGCCAGGTCATCGATCTCTTTTTCAATCCAGGCGACGGTATATTCCGGGAAAATAGGCGCGGCACGCACTTCGCTTGCCTGGTTGCCGACGATCAGTTCGTCGTGTTTGATCCAGATGGTGCGCTCCGCCAGATGATGGGCCAGCGCCAATGCGCGGCGAACCGGAATGGGCTTATCCATATGCTGCTGATACATCTCGGTGTAGTGCTGTGCGCGCTCAGTACAAACCGGCGGTTTTACAATATGCACCAGCGCGTTCTTGTGCGCTTTAATACGGTCGGTCAGGGTCGAGAGTTGCAAAGTTGTCATGAGATTATCCTCGTAATATCGCTGTCAGCCCTTTCTGGCAGGCGTAGTTTCGGGCGAATGCCAGTAACGCCGGTGCATCAAGCGGCTTGTCAGGAGCGGTGTAGGGTTGACTGAGTAAGGTGTATTTATTCATGCCCAGCGTGTGGTAGGGCAAAAAGTGAATCTCGCGAACGTTGAGTTCGTCAGCGGCGAAATTAGTGATATCGGAAATGGATTTTTCATCGGCATTGAAGCCAGGAATCAGCGGTACGCGGATGGTCATCTGTTTACCCGCACGCGCCAGCCGTTTCAGGTTATCCAGCACGCGTCTGGCGCTGCCGTCGGTCCACTGCCTGAACGCGCTACTCTCCACATGTTTCAGGTCGGCAAGAAACAGATCCACATAAGGCAGGGAGGGCTCAATGTAGTGCCAGGGCACATGCAGGCAGGTTTCAACGGCGGTGTGAATACCCTGTTCATGGCTGGCTTTAAACAGGGCGAAGGCCAGCTCCGGCTGCATAAACGGCTCGCCGCCGGAAAGCGTAATACCGCCACCGCTGCGGGTATAAAAGGCTTTGTCGCGCAATACCGTCGCTATGATGTCATCGACGGATTTTTGCTCCCCACAGACGGTCAGCGCCTGGGTCGGGCAGCAATCGGTCAGGGCGTCAAGGTCGGACTCCGTCAGATTTTCACGCGCTATCAGCAGGCCGTTAAGCGCCCGGGTGATGGCCTGTGGGGCGGCCTGCTGGCAAAGATCGCAGCCTTCCAGGCACAGCCTGGCATCAAACAGCACTTCGCGGCAACGAGCGCGGCTCTCCGGGTTTTGACACCAGCGGCAACCTAATGAACAGCCTTTCAGAAAGACGACGGTGCGAATCCCCGGGCCATCATGGGTTGAATAGCGTTGAATATTGAAAATCATAGGTTACCCTCATATTGCATATGAAGATTAAATTACTTTCGAATGAAAGTTATATTGATGAGGGTCAACTCTCGGGCAGATTCTGAACCGATTACACGTCCGCTGAATGCGGCAACCATTTATCACCGCGCTTGCGGCGAAGGTCGCTGTCGCGAAATTCGAACAAGACTGCTGGCGGTGTTTGAACAGATAGTGATTGAGCCCGGTACGCTCTGTTGCTTCACGGAGAGTGGGCGCGGGGCTGGAGATTGCGCATTAACTTATTTCCCGGATGGCGGCGTAAACGCCTGGTCCGGGCGACAGGCAGTGCCGGTGCCAGGGTAGCCCGGCTAAGCGCATGGTCAGCCGGGGCGGTGCCTAAAAAGGCAACTCACGTTGCCTTTTGCTGTTTTACCCCCCGCACACCTCACACTGGGGGTTGCGCATCAGCTTCATCTCACGGAACTGGCAGGTCATTGCGTCATACATCACGATTTTTCCGGTGGCGGGCACGCCATAGTGCGTCAGCACTTTTATCGCCTCCAGCGCCTGCAGTGAACCGATCACCCCGACCAGCGGCGCCATCACGCCCGCTTCAACACAGGTCAGCGCGTTTTCGCCAAACAGACGGCTCAGACAGCGGTAGCAGGGCTCGCCGTCCCCCCAGGTAAAAACACTGATTTGCCCCTCCATACGAATGGCGGCACCGGAGACCAGCGGGATCTTATGCGCAAAACATCCGGCGTTAAGCTGGTTGCGAATGGCGACATTATCCGTGCAATCCAGCACCAGATCGTGGGCGGCAATCTGCGCTGCTAAGGCGCTTTCATCCAGCAGGGCGTTAAGGCTGTCGAGTTGAACATGCGGGTTGATGCGCGCCAGGGCGGTTTTGGCGGATGCCACCTTCGGCTCGCCAATCGTCGCGTCGCTATGCAGCGTCTGGCGCTGAAGATTGGAGAGCGCCACGGTATCGAAATCCAGCAGCGTCATCTGACCAATACCGGCTGCGGCCAAATATTGCGCAGCCGCACAGCCAAGACCGCCCAATCCTACCACCAGCACGCGCGATGCTTTTAACCGCTCCTGCCCGTCAAAATCGAAGCCGCGCAGAATAATCTGTCGGTTATAGCGCAGCATCTCTTCATCGCTCAGCGCATCTGCCATCTTAGCCCCCGAAGAGATGGTTAAAGGTTTCAACCTCGACCCATTCGCCTGCTTCCACATGGCCACGCTCACGCTCCAGCACCACAAAGCAGTTGCCCTGACTAAACGAACTGAAGATATGCGACCCCTGCGGGCCGGTGGTGCTGACAATCAGCTCGCCGTCGCTATCGCGGCTGAGGATGCCACGCTGGAAATCAAGGCGCCCCGGCGTTTTCTTAAGGCGGGTTGCTGCGCGGGCGCGCAGACGAAGCGGCAACGGGCTGGCGGTGTTCCCGCTCAGTTTCGCCAGCAGCGGCTGTACTAACTGATAGAAGGTCAGCGCGGCGGAGACCGGGTTACCGGGTAATCCACAGAACCAGCTATGACTGAGCTTGCCGAAGGCGAACGGTTTGCCGGGCTTGATGGCGAGTTTCCAGAAGGTGATTTCACCCACGTCATCAAGGATAGTTTTGGTGTAATCCGCTTCACCCACCGACACGCCGCCAGAGCTGATCACCACGTCGGCCTGCCGATCGGCGGTGATAAAGGTCTCGCGCAGAATAGCAGGATCGTCACGCACGATGCCAAGGTTGATGACCTCGCAGCCCAGCTGTTCCAGCATCAGGTGCACCGTCAGGCGATTGGTATCGTAAATTTGTCCATCTGCCAGCGGCTGGCCTGGCAGTTGCAGCTCATCGCCAGTGGAAAAGAGCGCCACGCGGATTTTGCGGATTACCGCCACCTCGGCAATGCCCAGCGACGCGAGTACCGGCAGTTCGGCGGCGGTCAGTTTTTTTCCGGCGCTGAACACGGCGGCACCCGCGCGAATATCTTCACCCAACAGGCGGATGTTTTGCCCGGCTTTAACCTTACCGGTAAAGCGCACGCCGGCGTCGGTTTGCTCGGTCTCTTCCTGCATGACCACGGCTTCACAGCCAGCCGGAACAGGGGCGCCGGTCATGATGCGCACGCAGGTGCCTGCTGGCCACTCGCCGTGAAATGGCTGGCCGGCGAACGCTTTTCCGGCAACCGGCAGCGGTTCACCTTTTGCGATATCGGCCAGACGGACGGCATAACCGTCCATTGCGGCATTGTCAAAACCCGGCACATTCAGCGGTGAAATCACGTCCTGCGCCACAATGCGACCAAAACAGCTCAGCAGCGGTAAGGTTTCGCTCTCTGTGAGTGGCGAAACGCGGGACAGCATTTGCGCCAGGGCCGAATCCAGCGGGATCAAGCCTGCGGTATATTCCATAATTTACTCCAGCACCACGCAAGAAAGGGGCCATTATGGCAGAAAACGAGGCATGACTGCATGTACTCCTCAAGTGCCATACTCAGATGCCTGCTTTACATCGCAGGATCGACTTTCTATATTCAAAAATTGTATGAAGCTGTGACGACGATAATGATATTTATAGAAAAAGCAGCAATCTATCCTGACCGGGCGATAAAAAATGACCAAAGCGGTAATTGTAATTCACGGTGGCGCAGGAACCATCTCCCGTGCGCAACGGAGTCCGGAAAAGGAACGGCAGTACATTGCCGCACTCTCGGCCATTGTCGAATCCGGCCAGAAGATGCTCAATGCAGGTGAAAGCGCGCTGGATGTGGTGACGGAGGCCGTACGCTTACTTGAAGAGTGTCCGCTGTTTAACGCGGGCATTGGTTCTGTTTTTACCCGCGATGAAACCCATGAGCTGGACGCCTGCGTGATGGACGGGTATTCGTTGCGCGCAGGTGCAGTGGCTGGTGTGAGCCGTTTACGCAATCCCATTCTCGCGGCGCGCCTGGTGATGGAGCGTAGCCCACATGTGTTGCTGGTGGGAGAAGGGGCAGAGAAATTCGCCTTTGCCGAGGGCATGGAGCCGGTGTCGCCCGATCTTTTTTCCACGCCGGAGCGTTATGCGCAGCTGCTTGCCGCCCGCGCGGCCGGGCAAACCTCGCTGGATCACGGCGGTGCACCGCTGGATGAAACGAAAAAAATGGGCACCGTTGGTGCGGTGGCGCTGGATAAGCAGGGAAACCTGGCGGCGGCAACCTCGACAGGCGGGATGACCAATAAATTACCGGGTCGGGTAGGGGACAGTCCGTTGCCTGGCGCGGGGTGTTATGCCAATAACGCCAGCGTGGCGGTCTCCTGTACCGGAACCGGGGAAGTTTTTATCCGCGCGCTGGCTGCCTATGATATCGCCGCGCTGATGGATTATGGCGGTTTAAGTCTGCACGAAGCCTGTGAGGCGGTGGTCATGGAAAAATTGCCTGCGCTGGGCGGTAGCGGCGGCCTGATCGCCGTCGATCGTGAAGGAAATATTGCACTCCCTTTCAATAGTGAAGGGATGTATCGCGCCTGGGGTTATGCCGGAGATGCGCCCAGCGTAGGGATTTATCGTGAATAAGGAGAGTGGGGTGTCGCACGGGTATGAAACAGACGCCGATGTGGTGCTGGATGTCAGCAATCTGAATGTCGCGTTTCGCCATGAAAAACAGCTCACCCAGGCGGTGCGTAACCTGTCGTTTACTCTCAAACGTGGTGAAACGCTGGCGATTGTCGGAGAGTCGGGATCGGGTAAATCGGTCACCGCTATGTCGCTACTGCGCCTGCTGGAACAAGCTGGCGGCGAAGTGAGCTGCGATCATATGCGTCTTTTGCGCCGTAACCGGGAGCGTGTCGATTTAGCGACGCTGACGAATTCTCGCCTGCGTGGCGTGCGCGGGGCTGACATCGCGATGATTTTTCAGGAGCCCATGACCTCGCTTAACCCGGTGTTTCCGGTGGGGGAGCAAATTGCCGAATCTATCCGTTTGCATCAGGGGCTGGGCAAAGAAGAGGCGTTAGCGGAAGCCCGGCGAATGCTGGATCTGGTACGCATCCCCGAATCCGAGTCCATTTTGTCTCGTTATCCGCACCAGCTTTCCGGTGGTATGCGCCAGCGGGTGATGATTGCGATGGCGCTCTCCTGCCGTCCGGCGGTGCTGATTGCCGATGAGCCGACGACGGCGCTGGATGTCACTATTCAGGCGCAGATTCTGCAACTTATCGCCGTGCTGCAAAAAGAGATGGCGATGGGGGTGATTTTTATCACTCATGATATGGGCGTGGTGGCGGATATTGCCGACCGCGTGCTGGTGATGTATCAGGGCGAAGCGGTGGAAACGGGTACCGTAGACCAGATTTTTAAGGCACCGCAGCATATCTACACGAAAGCCTTACTGGCGGCGGTGCCGCGCCTTGGGGCGATGAACGGCAGCGATCTACCACGTCGTTTCCCGCTGGTTTCGTTACAACATCCTGAACACCAGGAGCCGGAAACCGAGCAGGATACTGTGGTGCCGGGCGAGCCGATTCTGCAGGTCCGCGATCTGGCGGCGCGTTTTCCGCTCCGCAGCGGGATTTTAAACCGTGTGACCCGCGAAGTTCATGCGGTGGAGGGGGTGAGCTTCGACCTGTGGCCGGGCGAAACCTTATCGCTGGTGGGGGAATCCGGTTGCGGCAAATCGACCACCGGCCGGGCTCTGCTGCGTCTGGTGGAGAGCCAGAGCGGGATGATTACCTTTAAGGGCGAGCGTATTGATACGTTGCCTGCCAGTAAGCTGCAGCCGCTGCGTCGGGATATTCAGTTTATTTTTCAGGATCCTTACGCCTCGCTCGATCCGCGTCAAACAGTAGGGTACTCCATTCTGGAACCACTGCGGGTACATGGGGTGATGAATGAAGAAGATGCCCGGCGGCGAGTGCTGTGGTTGCTGGAACGTGTAGGGCTGAAACCGGAACATGCGTGGCGTTATCCCCATGAGTTTTCCGGCGGCCAGCGCCAGCGTATTTGTATTGCCAGAGCGCTGGCTCTAAACCCCCGTGTGGTGGTGGCTGACGAATCGGTCTCGGCGCTGGATGTCTCGATTCGCGCCCAAATCATTAATTTGTTACTCGATTTACAACGGGAGATGGGGATTGCCTTTCTGTTTATCTCTCATGACATGGCGGTCGTGGAGCGAATCAGCCACCGGGTGGCGGTGATGTATCTCGGTCAGATTGTGGAAATTGGTCCACGCCGCGCCGTGTTTGAGAACCCGCAGCACCCGTATACCCGTAAACTTATGGCCGCCGTTCCGGTAGCCGACCCGTCTCACCCGAGGGCGCAGCGGGTGTTGTTGTCGGATGAAATCCCCAGCAACATCCATAAACGCGGCGAGACGGTACAGCGTGTGCAATTACAGAATATCGGCCCGGGTCATTTCGTCGCCCGTACGACGCCGGGCAGCACACAATCGCGTTTTTGACAGAAACAGGCAGGGACACTCAGGAGAACAACATGACACAAGCTTTACCCCGTAAATGGCAAATTGCGTTTGCAGTTGCCATCGCGCTGAGCGCCGCGCCAGCACTGGCTGCCAAAGATGTTGTGGTCGCAGTGGCGTCAAATTTCACCACGCTCGACCCCTACAATGCCAATGACACATTGTCACAGGCCGTCGCCAAATCGTTCTATCAGGGGCTGTTTGGCCTTGATAAAGACATGAAGCTGCATAATGTGCTCGCCGAAAGCTATACGGTGTCGGATGATGGGCTGGTGTATACCATCAAGTTGCGTCAGGGGGTGAAATTCCAGGACGGAACCGATTTTAACGCCCAGGCAGTGAAGGCGAACCTCGATCGCGCGAGTAATCCGGAAAATGCACTCAAGCGCTACAACCTCTATAAAAACATCGCCAAAACCGATGCGGTGGATGCAACAACGGTCAAAATCACCCTGAAACAGCCGTTCTCGGCATTTATCAATATCCTGGCCCACCCGGCGACGGCGATGATCTCGCCTGCCGCGCTGGAAAAATACGGTAAGGACATTGGTTTTCACCCGGTGGGGACCGGCCCTTATGAGCTGGACACCTGGAACCAGACCGATTTCGTGAAGGTGAAGAAATTCGCCGGGTACTGGCAAAAAGGGCTGCCGAAACTGGACACTATCACCTGGCGTCCGGTGGTCGATAATAATACCCGGGCGGCGATGCTGCAGACGGGCGAAGCGCAGTTCGCTTTCCCGATTCCCTATGAGCAGGCGGCGGTGCTGGAGAAAAACAGCAAACTGGAGCTGGTGGCCAGCCCCTCGATCATGCAGCGCTACATCAGCATGAACGTAACGCAAAAGCCGTTCGACAATCCGAAAGTGCGTGAAGCCATCAACTACGCCATTAACCGTCAGGCGCTGGTGAAAGTGGCATTCGCCGGGTATGCGACACCGGCAACGGGCATTGTTCCACCGTCGCTGGCGAATGCGCAAACCTACCAGCCGTGGCCTTACGATCCGGCAAAAGCCCGTGAATTGTTGAAAGAGGCGGGCTATCCAAACGGCTTCAGCACCACGCTGTGGTCATCACATAACCACAGCACCGCGCAAAAAGTGCTGCAGTTTACCCAGCAGCAGTTAGCACAGGTGGGCATCAAAGCACAGGTGACGGCGATGGATGCCGGGCAACGTGCGGCGGAAGTAGAAGCGAAAGGGCAGAAAGAGAGTGGCGTGAGAATGTTCTATACGGGCTGGTCGGCATCGACCGGAGAAGCGGACTGGGCGCTGTCGCCGCTGTTCGCCTCGCAGAACTGGCCGCCCACACTCTTCAACACGGCGTTCTACAGCAACCCGCAGGTGGATAAAGACCTGGCTGATGCGCTGAAAACCACCAATAACCAGGAAAAAACCAGACTCTACAAGGATGCGCAGGATATCATCTGGAAAGAGTCCCCCTGGGTGCCGCTGGTGGTGGAGAAGCTGGTTTCCGCTCACAACAAGAACCTGACGGGGTTCTACATCATGCCCGACACCGGCTTTAGTTTTGATGAGGCCGACCTGAAATAAGAGCGCATGTCCCCTCTCCACGCGGGAGGGGAGTGACGGAAGAGACAATGCTGAATTATGTTTTAAAACGCCTTCTGGGACTTATCCCGACGCTACTGATCGTGGCGGTGCTGGTGTTTTTATTTGTTCACCTCTTACCGGGCGATCCGGCACGGTTGATTGCCGGGCCGGAGGCCGATGAGCAGGTGATTGGACTGGTACGCCAGCAATTAGGTCTCGACAGGCCTCTGTATATCCAGTTCGGGCACTACATTATTAATGTTCTGCAGGGCGATTTCGGTATCTCGATGGCCTCCCGCCGTCCGGTCGTGGAGGAGATAGCCAGCCGCTTTTTCCCGACGTTCTGGTTGACCATTGCCAGTATGACCTGGGCAATGCTGTTTGGCCTGGTGGCGGGTATTGCCGCCGCGGTATGGCGCAACCGCTGGCCTGACAGACTGGGCATGGCACTGGCGGTGACCGGAATCTCCTTTCCGGCTTTTGCGCTGGGCATGCTGCTGATGCAGGTTTTTTCGGTGGAGTTGGGCTGGTTGCCAACGGTCGGGGCTGACAGCTGGCGACACTATATTCTGCCGTCGATGACGCTGGGGGCCGCCGTGGCCGCGGTGATGGCGCGCTTTACCCGCGCGTCCTTTGTCGATGTGCTCAATGAAGACTACATGCGTACCGCGCGCGCCAAAGGGCTCAGCGAAAAATGGGTCATACTCAAGCATGGCCTGCGCAATGCGCTGATCCCGGTGATTACGATGATGGGGTTACAGTTCGGCTTTTTGCTTGGCGGCTCGATTGTCGTTGAGAAAGTGTTCAACTGGCCCGGCCTCGGGCGTTTACTGGTGGACTCCGTTGATATGCGCGATTACCCGGTTATCCAGGCGGAAGTTCTGCTCTTCTCGCTGGAGTTTATTCTTATCAATTTAGTGGTGGATGTGCTGTATGCCGCCATTAACCCCGCTATCAGGTACAAGTAAGGATGCGATTGTTAAACTGGCGTCGAGCGGCGATTTCAAACGCCATGCCTGGGCTGAAACCGGACCAGGTACGTACCCCGTGGCACGAGTTCTGGCGACGTTTTCGTCGTCAGCCCATGGCGATGACCGCCGGGCTGTTTGTGCTGATTCTGATTGTGTTGGCTATCGTCGCACCGTGGATTGCCCCCTTCGATGCGGAAAATTATTTCGATTATGACCGCCTCAATGACGGGCCATCGGCATTGCACTGGTTTGGCGTGGATTCCCTGGGCCGCGATATCTTCAGCCGTGTGCTGCTGGGGGCGAGGATCTCGCTGGCAGCCGGGGTTCTGGCGGTATTGATTGGCGCGCTGGCGGGGACGGTGCTGGGCCTGCTGGCCGGGTATTACGAAGGCTGGTGGGATCGCATCATCATGCGTATTTGCGATGTGCTGTTCGCCTTTCCCGGTATTTTGCTGGCGATTGCCGTGGTGGCGGTGATGGGCAGCGGAATGGCCAATGTCATCATTGCCGTGGCGGTGTTTTCCGTGCCTGCCTTCGCCCGGCTGGTGCGAGGCAACACGCTGGTCCTTAAACACCAGACCTTTGTCGAGTCGGCGCGCAGCATTGGCGCAAGCGATATGACCATCCTGTTTAGCCATATTCTGCCGGGCACGGTGTCATCGATCGTGGTCTATTTCACGATGCGTATTGGCACCTCTATTATTTCTGCGGCAAGCCTCTCTTTCCTCGGTCTGGGGGCGCAGCCGCCCACGCCGGAATGGGGTGCGATGCTCAATGAAGCGCGCGCGGATATGGTGATTGCTCCTCATGTGGCGCTCTTCCCTTCACTGGCGATTTTCCTGACCGTGCTCGCGTTTAACCTGTTGGGCGACGGGCTACGGGACGCGCTGGATCCCAAAATCAAAGGGTAATGAGTACCTCACTCAGGGCCTTGAGAAACGCGGGAAGGACCGGGTTTGGATTGGCCTTTGAATAGACCAAAAAGTTGTGCGCCTGAATATTGACCCCTTCGATATTCATAAAGGTGACATTAGCCATGCCCAGCGCACGCGATGATGCGGGCACGATGGCGCACCCGAGCCCGGCATTCACCATTCCGAGGATCGTATGGGTCTGGGCAAGCTGATACTTAAAATCCGGCGTGATGTCGTTAAAGACGAACAGGTCGGTAATACGGTCGTAAAAGTGGCGCGCTTCATCCGGGCTGTAAAGGAAAAAGGGCTCATTGTTAAAAGCGCTGAGCGGGATCTTGCGCTTGCGTGCCAGCGGGTGATCGCAATGAAACGCGGCAACAAACGTCTCCCCCTGAAGAGGTTGATACGCCAGCAGCGGGTTGGGTGGGACATGGCGCACAAAACCAACGTCAATACTGTTATTTTCGACAGCGCTAATTTGTTTGTGTGAGACCTGTTCAAATAAGCGGAAATCCACCCCGGGTAATTTCACCGATAGCGCTTTGAGCAACTGGGGAATAAAACTCCAGGCAAATACCGCCGTAAATCCCATTGATAACGTGCCGATTTCGCCGGACGCGCATTGCTGAACGGAGGATTCAAGTCGGTCAGCTAATTTGAGTATTAATCGTGACTCCGTCAGCAAATGTTGACCCATATGGGTGAGCTGCACATGACGGTTATTTCGCTCAAACAGCGCCCCGCCCAGGCTCTTCTCCAGAAGTTGTATCTGGCGGCTCAGCGGCGGCTGGGTCATATGCAGGCGGGCGGCGGCGCGTCCGAAGTTCAACTCTTCAGCAACGGCGATGAAGCATCGCAACTGGTGTAAATCCATAATTCAATTCTTATATTAATGAATACCGGATTTATATTAGACATGAATTATTACCCTGTCCATCATCTGCTTAATAACTACTCGACGGAAGATGGACATGACAAATAATATTGCTCAACAAAAAGCACACATTTTATTAACCCAGGCGGTGCCAGCACCGATCGATGAAATATTACGGCGCGATTACGACGTGCATCGTCTTTACCAGACGAGCGAGCCGCAAAAAATGCTGGCTGATATTGGCCCATTGATTGAGGGGGTGGTGACCGGCGGCGCAAAAGGGCTTTCCCGGGAGATGATGGAATGCCTTCCGGCGCTCAAAATTGTCGCCATCAGCGGTATCGGCACGGATGCCGTCGATCTGGCGTATGCTGCGAAGCACGGTATCTATGTCACCACCACACCCGGCGTGCTGACCGACGACGTGGCGGATATGGCACTGGGTCTGTTGATTTCCACCCTGCGACAAATGAGCGAAGGCGAGCAGGTCGTCCGTGCGGGGCGCTGGCCGCAAACCAACCTGCCGCTGGCGCGCAAAGTCACTGGCACGACGGTGGGGATTATCGGCATGGGGCGTGTTGGTCAGGCCATTGCCAGACGCGTTGCCGCCTTCGATGCCCGCATTCTGTATACCGACCTTGCCCCGATTTCCGCCCTTGATTACACCTTTATTGCTGATATTCACGCGCTGGCGCAGGAAGTGGACGTGCTGGTGCTTGCGGCCTCTGCTGATAGCGGCAAAGTCATCATCAGTGAGTCGGTGCTGGAGGCGCTGGGGCCAGAGGGCTATTTCATCAATGTGGCGCGCGGCAAGCTGGTGGATGAAGCGGCGCTGCTCGACGCGCTGATCCACAAGCGTATTGCCGGAGCCGGGCTGGATGTGTTTGCTCATGAGCCGCACGTACCGGAAGGTTTTTTCACCCTCAATAACGTCACCCTGCAGCCGCATCGCGCCAGCGCGACCGTTCAGACTCGCCTGGAGATGGGCAACATTGTGTTGGCGAATCTGGCGGCCTGTTTTAGCGGCAACGTGCCGCCACACCGGGTATAGCCATCGTTTCTGAACCCTACAAATAAAAGTGAGAAAACAATGAGCAAACAAATGGATGTCTCGCTGGAGCAGGTCAAACGGGTCGGACATCACCGCTATTGGGTGCTGGGGTTGATTTTCATCATCACGGTTATCAACTATGCCGACCGTGCCACCATGTCGATTGCCGGAACCTCGGTGGTGAAAGAGCTGGGCCTCGATCCAATGATGCTGGGGATGATCTTCTCCGCCTTCGCCTGGGCCTACGCGCTGGGGCAGATCCCCGGCGGCTGGCTGCTGGACCGTTTTGGCGCTAAAAAAGTCTACGGCATGAGCCTGGTGCTGTGGTCCGTGTTCACCATGCTCCAGGGCACCGTGGGCTGGGTCGGGATGACCGGTAGTCTGGCGGCGATGACCCTGTTTCTGATGCGCTTTATGCTGGGGCTGGTGGAATCCCCCGCGTTCCCGGCAAACTCACGTATCGTCTCCAGTTGGTTCCCGACGCGTGAGCGTGGCGTGGCCTCGGCGCTGTTTAACTCCGGGCAATACATGGCGGTAGTGGTCTTCACGCCGATCATGGCGTGGCTGACCCATGTCTGGGGCTGGGAGCATGTATTCCTGTGGATGGGGGGAGTAGGGCTGGTGCTGGCTGCGGTGTGGTTCGCCTGGTATAAGGAGCCGCATAAAGACCCGCGTCTGACGGAAGAAGAGAAAAACCTGATGCGCGAGGGCGGGGCGCTGGTGGATCTGGACAGTGAAGGGGCGGTAAAGGCGAAGAAAAGCTCACTGCGCGATGCCAAATGTCTGTTTACCAACCGCAACCTGTGGGCTATTTATCTTGGACAATATTGCATTACCGCGTTGACCTATTTTTTTATTACCTGGTTCCCCATCTACCTGATTCAGGGGCGCGGTATGACCATTATGCAGGCAGGGTGGGTTGCCGCACTGCCCGCCATCTGTGGTTTCACCGGCGGTCTGCTCGGGGGGTATCTCTCTGACATTCTGATTAGCCGGGGCATGCATCCTTCCCGTGCCCGTAAAACGCCGTTTGTGCTCGGGATGGGGCTGTCCACCATGCTGGTATTCGCCAACTTCGTTGACAGTAACAGCGCGGTGATTTTCCTGATGGCGATGGCGTTCTTCGGTAAAGGCTTCGCAGCGGTAGGCTGGGCCGTGTTGTCCGATGTTGCGCCGAAAACGATGATTGGCCTGTGCGGCGGCGTGTTCAACGGTATCGGTAATATTGCCGGGATCGTGACACCACTGGTGATCGGTTATGTGGTGACGGTAACCGGTTCGTTTAATAACGCGTTGTGGTTTGTGGCGGCGCACGGCGTGCTGGCGGTGGTGAGTTATGTGTTGATCGCGACACGCTTTGAACGTGTTGAAGCGCAATAACCGAGGAAAGACGCCGCCTGGAGACAGGCGGCGGCAGGGTCAGACGCGGCTACCCCACAGATCGTACTCGTCGGCGTTTTCGACTTTCACGCGGAGGATATCGCCCGGTTTCACTTTCGTTTCCCCGTTCAGATAGACCGCGCCGTCGATTTCCGGCGCATCCGCCATGCTGCGACCGATGGCCCCTTCTTCGTCGACTTCGTCGATAATCACCAGAATTTCGCGGCCCACTTTTTCCTGCAGACGCTCAGCGGAAATTTGCTGTTGCAGCGCCATAAAACGGTTCCAGCGCTCTTCTTTGATCTCTTCCGGCACCTGATCGGCCAGTTCGTTGGCGGTCGCACCGTCCACCGGGCTGTATTTGAAGCAGCCAACGCGATCCAGACGCGCTTCTTTGAGAAAATCGAGCAGCATCTGGAAATCTTCTTCGGTTTCACCCGGGAAGCCGACGATAAAGGTCGAGCGCAAAGTCAGTTCCGGGCAGATTTCGCGCCACTGTTTGATACGCGCCAGTTGGCGGTCAACGGAGCCAGGGCGTTTCATCAATTTCAGGATACGCGGGCTGGCGTGCTGCAGCGGGATATCCAGATATGGCAGGATTTTACCTTCGGCCATCAGCGGAATGACATCATCAACATGCGGGTAAGGATAGACGTAATGCAGGCGCGTCCAGATGCCCAGTTTTGCCAGTTGTTCGCACAGGCCGACCATGCTGGTTTTTACCGGTTCGCCATTATGGAAGCCCATACGGTGTTTCACGTCCACGCCGTAGGCGGAGGTGTCCTGGGAGATAACGAGAAGCTCTTTCACGCCGGCATCCGCCAGACGTTTGGCTTCACTTAAAACGTCGCCAATCGGACGGCTTACCAGATCGCCACGCATCGACGGAATGATGCAGAAGGTGCAGCGATGGTTACAGCCTTCGGAAATTTTCAGATACGCGTAATGACGTGGGGTCAGTTTCACGCCCTGCTCCGGCACAAGGCTCAGGAACGGGTTGTGTTTCGGTTTCGGCACATAGTGGTGCACATGCTCAAGCACCTGCTCATAGCTGTGCGGACCGGTGATTTCCAGCACTTTCGGATGGACTTCACGAATCTGATCGACTTTGGCGCCCAGACAGCCGGTGACAATCACTTTGCCGTTTTCATTAAGGGCTTCGCCAATGGCTTCCAGCGACTCTTGTACCGCGCTGTCGATAAAGCCGCAGGTGTTGACGATAACCATATCGGCGTCGTTGTAGCTCGGTACCACGTCATAGCCTTCGGTGCGCAGTTCGGTGAGGATGCGCTCGGAGTCAACGAGGTTTTTCGGGCAACCGAGAGAAACAAAGCCGATTTTCGGCTGCGGGGTCACATTGCTCATAGTTCAAAAAGTAATCAGTTATAGTATGTTCAGGGCAGGGATTGTACAGATAACGCCGGGAGATTTATAGAGGATTCTCGGCCGGGCAGAGTGAAAAAACGACTGCCCGTCTGGCAACGGCATCGATATATTTGGATGTGATGAATATTGGCCGGGCCACCATCAAAATTCATCAATCGTATCCCGGTCAGCGTTAATAACGTTGAAGGCTAAATAGGGCGGATGAACATCGAAGCTGATGGTTGTGTCATAAATATCTTCAATATTCATGTCCTGGCATAAATTAAAGATGAAATAGTTAATTTGATAATAAAGGACGTAAGTATTGTCGTGTAAATACTCAACCTTGCTGATAACGAAATCGTTGGTTGAGCGCGCATGCGGGCTGATGAAGGTTAAATCCATGTTCAGAATGGGGATAAGCGCCGGATTTTGCCGGTTCTGTTCAAGGAAGTGCTGGAGTTGACGTGCCGATTCCGGACCCGGTTCGCCGATGGAAATTGTCAGGGGAAAAGTGTGCATATAGACCCTCAGAATACGTTGAGGCCTATTAACATAACATGCGTGCGGAGGTAATTCATAAGGCGTTGCTGGGGTATTTTCGGGGTACCAGAAAGGGTGCAAATGAATACGATGAAAGAGGTATTCTGATACCTTTTTATCATGTGGTTATTATCATGCAGGCGTATTTGATTACGCCCGAGGCAAAAAAAAAGCCGCTCGGACGAACGGCATAGATACAACACGGAAACTATCCAGAAACATAATGATTTGCGAGCTAAATAATAGCTTGCTAATCATCTCATGTCAGCTCTTTTGATCACAATTGTTAATTATCTGTGCGCGTGTGATATCCGTCAGTGTTGAATGAAAATCAACCGAAAGCATGATGTATACCGGGTGACATTCCGGGAATAGTGGCAGCGTAACGCATCATGCACTTGCATGCCCCCATGAGTAGATCCTGGATTTCATGCTTATGGGGGTTTTTCTCTACAGCGGCTTATATCACGCGGTGCCGTTATTTCCGTAGCGCAGAAAAGCAGGGCGCAGATTTAAGCGTTCAAACCACGCGTTCACCGCCGGGAAATCCGGGTGTTCAAACGGCGTCATCTTCCAGCGATTCACCGACAATCCCAGCACGATATCAGCAAGGGTGAATGTCTCTCCGGCAGCCCACGCGCCCGTGCGTTGCAACTGTTGATCGAGAATACCAACGCAGTGATTCCACTCCCTGATACCGGCGGCAATCGCGTTCTTATCGTTGTAGTCCGGGTTTTTACGCACCAGCGCCGGAAAAACGTAGCGCCATGCGCTATTAAAGTCGGTGGCCTGCCAGTCCATCCAGTGCTCTACATTCGCGCACGCTCGCGGTTCGCCGGGAAGCAGATCGTCACGGCCCGCTTTACGCGCCAGATAGCGGCAAATGGAGTTGGATTCCCAAAGAATAAAGTCATCATCAATGAGTACGGGCACCATCGCATTCGGGTTCATGGCCCGGAAGGCGTCCGTCTGCGTTGAGGCAAATCCGCTGCCATAATCTTCCTGCGAATACGCCAGCCCGGTTTCCTCGCAGGTCCACAACACTTTACGCACGTTAATTGAAGACGTTTTACCCAATATTTTCAGCATGACGCGAATCGCCCTTTGCGACTTAATCGTTTAAAAACACTACACCAGCAGCGCATAACAATGCTACAGGACCGTTAAGCACCAGTATGGTGCACTGCCTCATTCTGGTTCACCAAAATGGGAGTGTTTGCCTCGAATTATCGCTAAGTTACTGAAATGTAATCAATCGCAATCTGGCATAGTGCTTGCAATAACGCTATCGCAGTGCAACACACAATTTGAAAATAGCTGGCTAGGGTTCCGGTTCGCCAAGGCGAATGTCTGGTCCAAGAGCTGGCGACCTCTGAGAGGTTACACGGCGGGACAAAAACCCGGGAGACAGCAGCACCAGTGGGTGTCGCGCTGCCCCCTTTTTTTGTACCAATCAGAGGTCAATAATGAAGAAATCTCCATTACTCCGCTCTCTCGTGCTGTCGCTGGTCATGCTGACCACTCTCCCAACTTTTGCCGCTGTGAAGAAAGAGTTCAATGTCTGCTGGACAATCTACGCAGGCTGGATGCCGTGGGGCACCATCAGCAACAGCAAAATCATTGATAAGTGGGCTGACAAATACGGTATTAAAATCAATATCGTACAGCTCAACGACTATATCGAGTCTATTAACCAGTATACCGCGGGCCAGTTTGATGGTTGCACCATGACTAACATGGATGCGCTGACGATTCCCGCCGCCGGGGGCGTGGATAGCACCGCGCTGATTCTCGGCAGCTACTCTGAAGGCAACGACGGCGTGGTGATGAAAGGTGAGGGCAAAACCCTCAAGGATCTGAAAGGCCAGCAGATCTACCTGCCTGAATTGTCCGTTTCCCACTACCTGCTGGTGCGCGGCCTGGAAAAAGCGGGGCTGGCAGAAAAAGATGTCACCGTGGTGAACACTTCTGATGCCGATATCGTTTCTGCCTTCGCCACCCCGAAAGTGCAGGCAGCTGTCGCCTGGAACCCGCAATTGTCGGTTATTAAAGGCACGCCGAAAACCACTGAAGTCTTTAGCTCCTCACAGGTACCTGGCGAGCTTATCGACATGATGGTGGTCAACACCCAGACCCTGAAAGATAACCCGGCGCTGGGGAAAGCCCTCACTGGCGCATGGTACGAAATGATGGCGCAGATGAAGGCGCAGAATAAAGAGGCGCTGAGCGCCATGGCGGCGGCGTCCGGCACCGATCTGGCGGGCTACCAGGCACAACTCAAAACCACCCATCTCTTCTATACCCCGGCAGATAACCTGGCGTTTATCAGCTCGCCTGATTTACCGAAAACCATGCAGCGCGTGGCGACGTTCTCGTTTGAGAAAGGGTTGCTCGGCGACGGCGCGCAGAGTGCGGATTTTATCGGCATGGCCTTTCCTGGCAACCTGTCTGCCGGCGATGCCGCCAACGTGAAGCTGCGCTTTGACGACAGCTTCGTGAAGATGGCTGCCGACGGCAAGCTTTGAGCGAATGACAGGAATTGACGCCATGCGACACATTAACCGCCATCCGACCCGGGGCATGCGTTTGACGCTTGTTCTGCTGCCTTTTGTCATTTTGCTGGCGGCGTACTTTCTGGGCTCTGCGGTACGGCTGGAGGCCAACCCGCAGGATAAGCTGCTGCCTGGCATGCAGCAGATGCTGGACGCCATTTCGCGAATGGCGTTCACCCCGGATAAACGCAGCGGCGACTACCTCTTCTGGATGGATACGCTGGTTAGCCTGGCGCGCCTGTTGACGGGGCTGGCGATTGCCTCGTTGATTGGCCTGTGCCTGGGCATTACCGCCGGGGTTTTTCCCATGTGGCGCGCCTCGCTTTCTCCGTTGATGACCGTGCTGTCGATGATCCCACCGCTGGCAATCCTACCGGTGTTGTTCATCGTCTTCGGGCTGGATGAGCTGTCAAAAGTGATGCTGATTGTGATTGGCATTACCCCGATGCTGGCCCGCGACCTTGAACATCGCGCCTGTGAAATTCCTTCGGAGCTCCTGATCAAGGCGCAAACGCTGGGGGCATCAAGCTGGACGCTTATCCTGCGGGTGGTACTGCCGCAGCTTCTGTCCCGGCTGCTGACCTCGCTGCGCCTGCTGTTGGGATCGGCCTGGCTGTTTCTTATCTCGGCAGAAGCCATCTCCTCGACGGCAGGCCTGGGCTATCGCATTTTTCTCGTGCGCCGCTATATGGCGATGGACGTCATCATCCCTTACGTGGTGTGGATAACATTGCTGGCATGGCTGATGGACCTCGGTCTGCGCCAGTTGCATAAAACCTGTTTTCCCTGGGCGGAAGGAGGGAAGGCATGAGCTTTATCGACGTTAACAATGTCTGGCAGGAGTACGGCGCACATGTGGTACTCGAACGCCTCAATTTGCAGGTTAAAGAAGGGGAGTTTTGCTCGATGGTGGGCGCATCCGGCTGCGGGAAGTCCACCTTCCTGCGTCTGTTGCTGGGCCAGGAAGCGCCAAGTCGCGGCACTATTTTGCTTGATGGCAAGCCATTGCAGGCAGAGCCGGACCGCAGCCGAGGGGTGGTCTTTCAGCGTTATTCGGTCTTTCCCCATTTAAGCGTGCTCGACAACGTCACCATCGGCCTTGAGCTACCCAATGCGCGTTTGCTGGGGCGCCTGTTTGGCGCGGGCAAGCGTGAGGCGCGGGAGCGAGCCGTGTGGATGCTGCAAAAAGTGGGTCTTGGACAGGCGCTGGATAAATACCCGGCCCAGCTCTCCGGCGGTATGCAGCAGCGTCTCGCTATTGCTCAGGCATTCATTATGCAGCCGCGCGTGTTGCTGCTGGATGAGCCCTTTGGCGCACTCGACCCCGGCATTCGCAAAGATATGCACGCCCTGTTGTTGCAACTGTGGGGCGAAACCCGGATGACAGTCTTTATGGTCACCCACGATCTTTCCGAGGGCTTTAACCTCGGCACCCGGCTGCTGGTATTCGACAAAGTGCGGATCGACCCGCACGAACCTAACGCATACGGCGCGCGCATTACCTATGACATTCCGCTCAATGAAGCGCGTCTGGCGGAAATGACCCACTCGCAGCCCGATAACGTCTACGCATTAAGGAGTTAACGTAATGACCTTACTCGATAAAGAAACATCACTACTGCGTGAAGAGACGCTACCAGGCGGCGGCAGTCTCTCCTTTATCCTCAAGCGCGGGCAGATCCTGCGCATGACCGACCTGGAAGGTGGGGCAAATGTCAGCCTGATGATGCTTAATCCACATGAAAAGAGCGAACGCCTGAACCTGCCTGATACCTTAAAAGGCCAGCACACCGCGCGCCTGACGGCAGGCCACTGTTTTTACTCCGATATGGGACGCGTGCTGGCGGGGATTATCGCCGACACCTGCGGCTGGCATGACCCGTTTGGCGGCGTGCTGAACGCTGCCGAAGTAAAGGAGAAATATGGCCAGGGGCGTTATCAGGATTTGCGTAACGGTTTTTATCGCAACGGCACAGATAACCTGCTCGTTGAAATGGGCAAGTGGGATTTAAACCTTGAAGACCTGCTGATGGTGGTGAATTTCTTTAGCAAAGTCACGGTCGATGAGCAGGGGGCTTTTACCTTCCATAGCGGTGCGTCGAAGGCCGGCAGCTATGTTGATCTGTTTGCGCCAATGGACGTGCTGGTGGTGCTTACCGCGCTGCAACACCCGATGGACCCCGCCGCAGACTATGCGCCGCGCCCGGTGCAACTGGCCTGGCGACAGGCGGCAGACGAAAACGTTGCCATCGAGGCTTTGCTGACGCGCCCGGAAAACGAGCGTGCCTTCACTAACACCCGCTTATTTGCCCTGTAAGGAGCCCATGATGACTGTCACCAGCCAGAAACATCCCGACGAGGCCGTTTTTCGCCATGTGATCCCGGCCGGGGAACCGTATCTGTTTGAAGTGAAAAAGGGCCAGACCCTGCGTTTGCTGGATCTGGAAGGCAATCAGGCCGTGGATACGCTGTTTTATAACGCCGACAACGCCCGTGAACGCTACGATCCGCAGCGTACATTGCGCCGCCAGGGCAATGCGTATCTGACCACCGGCAGTGTGCTGTATTCCAATATCGGCAATCCGCTGTTGACGATTGTCGCCGATACCTGTGGCCGCCACGACACGCTCGGCGGCGCGTGCGCCCAGGAGAGCAACACCGTGCGCTATGCGCTGGATAAACGCCACATGCACAGTTGTCGCGATAACTTCCTCTGCGCCTGCCTGCACGATGGACGTCTGCACAAGCGCGATATTGGCGCCAATATCAACTTCTTTATGAACGTCCCGGTGACCCCGGAGGGCGGATTGACCTTCGAAGACGGTATCTCTGCGCCGGGGAAATACGTTGAATTGCGCGCCGAATGCAACGTTATCGTGCTCATCTCCAACTGCCCTCAGTTGAACAACCCGTGCAATGGCTGGAACCCGACCCCGGCAGAGGTGCTGGTATGGAACTGAGCCGTTCTGCGCGTCTGCGCCGCCTGATTTACCGCCTGTTTGCGGTGCGCGCGAACCGTTTACCGCTCAGTCAGACGCGCGAGACACCACCGCGTCCGTAAACGACCTGCCCCTTATGGACGGCCATAAGGCGAGCCGAATTTCGGCGGGACGACCCGCCACGATTGAGTCCTGACTATGTTTACGAAACTCCTTATCGCTAACCGTGGCGCGATTGCCTGCCGTATCCTGCGCACCTTGCGCGCGCTCAATGTCACCGGTGTTGCCGTCTGGTCTGAGGCTGACGCCAGCAGTCTGCATATTCGTGAAGCCGATGAAGCCATGAGCCTGGGCGACGGCCCGGCGGCACAGACCTATCTGGTCAGCGAAAAAATTATCGCTGCGGCTCGTCAGAGCGGCGCGCAGGCGATTCACCCCGGCTACGGTTTTCTTTCCGAGAACGCCGCCTTTGCCGAAGCCTGCGAAGCCGCAGGGATTGCCTTTGTTGGTCCGACACCGGAGCAGCTACGGGTCTTTGGCTTAAAACACACGGCCCGTGCGCTGGCCAAAAAGCATGGCGTGCCGATGCTGGAAGGCACCGAACTGCTGGCTAATCTTGATGAGGCCCGGCAGGCGGCGAGCGTTGTCGGTTTCCCGGTGATGCTGAAAAGCACTGCGGGCGGCGGCGGTATCGGGATGCGGGTGTGCTACAGCGCCGATGAGCTGGCCGACGCCTTTGACGCGGTCGTGCGGCTGGGCAAAAACAACTTTAGCGATGCGGGTGTCTTTATCGAGAAGTACATCGAGCGCGCGCGCCATCTGGAAGTACAAATTTTTGGCGATGGCGAAGGCGAGGTGATTGCCCTTGGCGTGCGCGATTGCTCGGTACAACGCCGTAACCAGAAAGTACTGGAAGAAACTCCCGCGCCGAACCTGCCGGATGGCATGGAAGCGGCGCTGTGCGCGGCGGCCATCAAACTGGGAAAAGCGGTGAATTACCGCAGCGCCGGAACCGTCGAATTTGTTTATGACAGCGCGGCAAAACGCTTTTACTTCCTGGAGGTGAACACCCGTTTGCAGGTGGAGCATGGCGTCACCGAGCAGGTCTGGGGCGTGGATCTGGTGCGCTGGATGATTGAGCTGGCCGCCGGCGATCTCCCGCCGCTGAATGAGCTGGCTGCCGGGCTTACGCCGCAGGGGCATGCCGTACAGGCGCGCGTCTATGCCGAAGATCCGGGTCGCCAGTTCCAGCCCTCGCCGGGGCTACTGACTGACGTGGCGTTTCCGCTCGACGATCGCCGCACGTTGCGCATTGACAGTTGGGTGGAAGCAGGCTGCGAAGTGCCGCCGTTCTTTGATCCGATGCTGGCAAAAATCATCACCTGGCAGCCTACGCGTGCACAGGCGATTGCGTGCCTGGATGCCGCGCTGGCGGCGACCCGTCTTTACGGCGTGGAGACCAACCGTCAGTATCTGCGCCAGATTTTAGCCTTCTCTCCGTTTGCCAATGGCGAGCCCTGGACGCGTTGTCTGGAAGGGTTGCGCTACGAGGCCACGACCCTTGAGGTTTTGAGCGCCGGAACCCAAACCACGATACAGGATTATCCTGGGCGCCAGGGCTACTGGGCGGTGGGGGTGCCACCGTCCGGCCCGATGGACGATCGCGCACTGCGTCTGGGTAATGCGTTGCTGGGGAATGCCGCCACCGATGCCGCGCTGGAAATCACCCTCACGGGCCCGACGCTGAAATTTAATACCGACGCCGTGGCGGTGGTGACCGGCGCGGCGATGAGCATCACCCTTGAAGATGACGACGTTGCCATGAACAGGGTCTTCACCATCCCGGCAGGCAGCACGCTGCGCCTGGGCGAAGTAAGCGGTGCCGGCGTGCGGAGCTATCTTTGCCTGCGTGGCGGCATTAATGTGCCGGATTATCTTGGTAGCAAAAGCACCTTCACGCTCGGGCAGTTTGGCGGTCACGCCGGGCGTGCGCTGCGTACCGGCGATGTGCTGCATCTCAATCCTCTGGTGGACCGCGCAAGCGGCACGGTACTCACGCAGGCGTTGCACACCACACTGCCCGCCGTGCGTGAACTGCGCGTGATCTATGGCCCGCATGGGGCACCGGAATATTTCACCCGCGAGTATATCAACACCTTTTTTGCCACCGACTGGGAAGTGCACTTTAATTCGAGCCGAACCGGGATCCGCCTGGTGGGGCCGAAGCCGGAGTGGGTGCGTGAGAGTGGCGGGGAAGCGGGGCTGCACCCGTCCAATATCCATGACAACCCGTATGCCATCGGCGCGGTGGATTTCACCGGGGATATGCCAGTTATCCTCGGCCCGGACGGCCCAAGTCTCGGGGGCTTTGTCTGCCCGGTGACGGTTATCGAAGCCGACCTGCACCAGCTTGGGCAACTAAAAGCGGGCGACAAAGTGCGTTTCGTCCCGGTGGATGTGGCAACAGCCCGGCTGCTGGCGCAGACCCGTCGCCAGGAGGTGGAAACGCTGCGACCTGTGACCTTTAACTGGCATCCTGCCTCGCTGGCCTCGCCGGTGGTGCTGGAGACCGGAGAAGGGGACAAACGGCTGGTGGCGCGTCTTTCTGGTGACACCCATTTATTACTGGAAATTGGCGAGCCGGAGCTTGACCTGGTATTGCGTTTTCGCGGTCACGCCCTGATGCAGGCGCTGGAAACCCGCGCGCTGGACGGGGTTATCGACCTGACGCCGGGGATCCGTTCATTGCAGGTGCATTATCAGCCGGAAACCCTGACGCTGAGCCGTTTGCTTGCGATCATTGGCGAGCTGTGGGCCGATGTGTGCGAGCGCGAAGATCTGGATGTGCCGTCGCGCGTGGTCTGGCTTCCGCTCTCCTGGGATGATCCGGCCTGTCAGAAAGCGATTGAGAAATATATGACCACCGTGCGCCGCGACGCGCCCTGGTGCCCGAGTAACCTCGAATTTATCCGCCGGATTAACGATCTGGAAAATATTGATGAGGTTTATAAAACCGTCTTTGATGCCCGCTATCTGGTGATGGGGCTGGGCGATGTTTACCTTGGCGCGCCGGTGGCGACACCGCTCGACCCGCGCCACCGTCTGGTGACCACCAAATATAACCCGGCGCGTACCTGGACGGCGGAAAACTCCGTCGGCATTGGCGGCGCATACCTCTGTGTGTATGGCATGGAAGGACCGGGGGGATACCAGTTTGTGGGCCGCACCCTGCAAATGTGGAACCGCTATCGCGATGTGGCCGATTTTGGCGGCAAGCCGTGGCTGCTGCGCTTTTTCGATCAGATCCGCTTTTATCCGGTGTCTGCCGATGAATTGCTTACCATCCGCCGGGACTTCCCGCTCGGACGCTATCCGCTGCGCATCGAACAGACCACGCTGCGCCTGGCGGAATATCAACAGTTCCTTGCCGATGAAGCGCAAAGCATTGCAGCAAACCGCACCCATCAACAGCAGGCATTTGCCGCCGAGCGCGATCGCTGGATTGCCAGCGGCCAGGCCCATTTCGACAGCAGCGATGTGATTATCGGGGAAGGGGATGATGTCCCGCTCAAAGCCGGGGAACGGGGCGTTGACAGCCCGGTTTCCGGTAATCTCTGGCAGGTCAATGTGACGCCAGGCAGCATAGTGAAAGAGGGCCAGGTGCTGGTGGTGCTGGAGTCGATGAAGATGGAAATACCGTTAACCGCGCCGCATGACGGCGTGGTCAGTCAGGTTCGGGTGCAGCCGGGAACCTCCGTGCGCGCCGGGCAATGTGTAGTGGTGATGGAGAAAGCACAATGACACAGACCTTTGATTTGCGCCTCAGTACACTGGCGAAACGCTACCGTAGCGGTGAGATAACCCCGCGAGCGCTCATTATGCAATTACGCGAACGGGCGCTGGCGCTCAACCCGGAATTTCATTTGTTCATTCATATTCTGAATGAAGCCGAGCTGGAACCCTATCTGGCAGCGCTGGAACAGCATCAGCCGGAGGATCTGCCGCTGTACGGCATTCCGTTCGCCATCAAAGACAACATCGATCTTGCAGGCGTCCCCACCACGGCGGCCTGCCCCGCATTTGCGTATATGGCCGGGCAGGATGCCACTCTCGTGCGGCAGTTGATTGCTCTCGGGGCTATTCCGCTGGGTAAAACCAACCTCGATCAGTTCGCCACCGGTCTGAATGGTACCCGCTCGCCCTATGGCGCCTGTCGCAACAGCGTACATCCTGATTATCCTTCGGGCGGTTCCAGCGCCGGGTCGTCGCTGGCGGTCGCGCTGGGCGTTGCCAGCTTTTCGTTAGGCACCGACACCGCTGGCAGCGGGCGCGTCCCCGCGTCCCTGAACAATCTGGTGGGGCTGAAAGCCACCAAAGGACTGATTTCAACGGCGGGCGTCGTGCCAGCGTGTCGGACGCTGGATTGTGTCACCTTCTTTACCGCCACGGCCGCTGAGGCCAGCACCTTGCTGGCGCTGACGGCGATCCAGGATCCGAATGACGACTACAGCCGCCACAATCCGCTATGGAACAGCAAGCAGGCGTTTGGCGTGCCGCAGGCCGGTTTTCGTTTTGGCGTGCCGGATAAGCTGGAGTTTCTGGGGTGTGCCGAGAGCGAAGCACTGTTTTATCAGGCCAAAGCACAGCTGGAAGCGCTGGGGGGAATACCCGTCGAGCTTAATTTCACCCCCTTCCTGGCCGCGGCAAAACTGCTTTATGAAGGGCCGTGGGTGGCAGAGCGCTACCATGTGGCAGGTCAACTGATTGAACAGCAGCCGGATGCGGTACTGCCCGTTATCCGTGATGTTTTGCAAAAAGCCCCGGCCACCGATGCCGTCAGCGCGTTTGACGGTCTCTATCGGTTACAGGGTTATAAACGGCAATGCGATGCCTTGCTCGACGGCCTGGATTGCGTATTGACACCGACCTATCCGCGCCCGGTCACATTGGCTGAGCTGCACGATGAGCCGGTGAAGCGCAATTCTGATCTCGGCTACTACACCAATTTCATGAACCTGCTCGATTACGCCGCCGTGGCGGTTCCGGTTGGGTTTATGTCCAGTGGTTTACCTTCCGGCGTGACCTTATTCGGCCGCGCCTTTACCGATCAATATCTGCTGAGCGTGGCGGATGCCTTGCAGCGCCAAAAACCGCTGAGCTTGCCCGGTGGCAGTACCATCGGGGCTGATTCCCCTACGCATGCCGCCGCAAATGACCGGGTAAACGTGGTGGTCTGCGGTGCACATCTGGACGGTCTTGCGCTCAATTATCAGTTGCGTCAGCGCGGGGGATATCTTGTGGAGGCCGCGCTGAGCGCACCTGCCTATCGTCTGTATGCGCTGGCGGATGGCAAACGTCCTGGCATGGTTCGCGTCGCCGAAGGCGGCAGGGCTATTGCCGTTGAGGTGTGGGCGCTGCCGTCCAGCGAGCTGGGATCGTTTCTGGCCGGTATCCCGGCGCCGCTGGGGTTAGGCAAGGTGGAACTTGAACAGGGACAGTGGTTGACCGGATTCATTTGTGAAAATAATGGATTAGAGGGCGCAACGGACATCACGGAATATGGCGGCTGGCGCGCATGGCTTGCCAGCCGGGAGAATGTTAAGCAGCTCTAAAGTGTAAAGAAGTTTCGTCAGCGGTTAATAATTGACGTTGCGCATGCTTTCGCTCAAAAAACAGCCATACTATAAGTTGTGCCTGATGGCTGACAAGGGGGGGAACGTATGACCGTTGACGAACTTACACACTGTCTGTTGGACAAACTGGTTGATGCCAGAGCTGATCTTGCGATCTATATCCAGATGCGAAAAGCGAAAGGGTATATGTCTGTCAGCGAAAACGATCAATTACGCGAGCACTTCTTCGATCTTGCCAGGGAAATACGTGATAACGGTGTGCAATTGAACACATTGCAGGATGCCGATACCCGAGGGGCATTGTATCGTGCGGAGGAGGCTATCTCCTCCGTGGCGGTTTGCCTGTTAAGCGGGCGTCAGGATTGCCCAACCTATATAGCGGTGAATGTCGAGAAACTGGAAAGAGCCTTTAATGTGCTGAATTTCAGTATCAAATATCTTTGCGAACATGTACCGCTCGCCGAAATCTAAACGAGGGGGAGGCCACTCCCCCCTTTCTTTTTAAGCTTTTGTAAAAATCCCCTTTGGCCCGGCCGTGCTGGCTACCCTTTATGCAAACCATGAATAAAGGAGTGCGTCATGCATCGTTCCGCTGCGTTTATTATTCCTGCGATATTCCTTTCGGCCTCTGTCATGGCGGTACCCGCGCCCGTTAAGGTTGAGGTATTACAAACCAAACTCGATCACCCCTGGTCTCTGGCTTTTTTGCCCGGCGATCAGGGCATGTTGATAACGATGCGCGGCGGACAGCTACGGCAATGGCTACCCGGGAAAGGCCTTTCTGACCCGATAACCGGCATTCCGAAGGTATGGGCTAACGCGCAAGGCGGGCTGTTGGATGTGGTGCTGGCGCCGGATTTTCCCCAGTCGCGTCGGGTCTGGTTGAGCTATGCCGAAGCCGGGCAGGACGGCAAAGCGGGCACGGTTGTGGGATATGGCCGCCTTAGCGAGGATGCAAAACACCTTGACGCTTTTCAGGTGGTATTTCGCCAGCAGCCAAAATTGTCGACCGGCAATCACTTTGGCGGACGCATGGTATTTGACGGTAAAGGCTACCTGTGGATTGCGCTAGGAGAAAATAACCAGCGCCCCACCGCGCAAGATCTCGACAAATTGCAGGGTAAGCTGGTTCGCCTGACCGACGAGGGTAAAGTCCCGCCGGATAATCCCTTTGTCGGTAAGGCTGGCGCGCGACCGGAAATCTGGGCATACGGGCTTCGTAACCCGCAGGGGATGGCGATCAACCCGTGGAGTCATGCCCTGTGGATGCATGAACATGGTCCGCGCGGCGGCGATGAAATCAATATTGCCGGGAAAGGGAAAAATTACGGCTGGCCGCTGGCGACCTGGGGAATAAATTACAGCGGATTGCCTATCCCCGAGGCGAAAGGCGGCAAGGTGGAGGGGACCGAGCAGCCCATTTTCTACTGGAAAAAATCTCCGGCTATCAGCGGCATGGCATTCTATAACGCGGATGTGTTCCCCGAATGGAAAAACAAACTCTTTATCGGTGCGTTGAAAGATCAAGATGTCATCGTGATGAGCGTAAACGGCAATACGGTGCGTGAAGACGGACGCATCCTTAAAGAGCGCAAGGCGCGCATTCGCGATGTGCGCGTCGGGCCGGATGGCTATCTGTATGTGCTGACCGATGCGTCAGACGGGGAACTGCTGAAAGTCAGCCCGGCGCGGTAAGTGGCACCGGGCAGGCTTATCAGGTTACCGGAATCATGACCACGTCACGAAACGCCGGGCGCTGCGTCAGCGTCTGGTACCAGCGCTCAAGGTGTGGGCGTGGCGTCCAGCTCAGACCGATGTTATAGAGGTTATAGATGAAGGGCGCGACGGCAATGTCACCTGGGCCGAATTCCGCGCCGGAGAGCCACGTCTGTTGAGCCAGCGCGTCGTCAAGCATGGCAAAGAGCGCTTCACAGGCGTTGATGCCCGCTTCGATGGCCGCATTGTCGCGTTTTTCGACGGGCGTACGCACCAGGCCTACCAGCAAAATACCGTGCTTCGGCGCCAGCGTGGACAGTGCCCAGTCCATCCATTTTTCCCCCTGCGCGCGTACGGCAGGTTCATCGTTCCACAGGCGACGTTGGCCGTACTGTGCGGCCAGGTAGCGAACAATGGTATTGGATTCCCACAGGAGGACATCCGTTTCGTCATCGCGCAGCAATGGCACCAGACCGTTGGGATTCATTGCCAGAAATTCTGCTTCCCGGTTCAGACCAAACGCGCCGCCTGCGAGAATGTGTTCGTACGGCAGTTCCAGCTCTTCGAGTATCCAGCGCACTTTTTTGACGTTGGATGAGTTATTTCTTCCCCATAGCGTAATCATGTTACCCCCTTGCGTTTATCATCCTGTCTGAGGCCTTCCATGTTGAGATAAAGTTAACGTTCTGGCAACGATTTACAAAATTATCCACGCGCCAGAGCACAACAATATGTTATTGCATAAACTTTACTTTCCAGTGCTTTTATTCACGCTGGTTATGCGCTATTACTCACGGCTTGTTGCTGCACGGTGGTGCGACGTTGATTTCAGAATGGATACCTGGGTGGCCTATATGACGCATTTTTCTTTATTTTCACGCGGCCTGGCGGCGGGAGCCGCATTGATCGTTCTCTTTTCACCTTCTTCGTATGCAGTGGAACAAGCGCCGGAGGCTCCGCCTGTCGATGCCCGCGCCTGGATCCTCATGGATTACGCCAGCGGTAAGGTGCTGGCAGAAGGGAATGCTGATGAGAAACTGGACCCTGCCAGCCTCACCAAATTAATGACCAGTTACGTTGTCGGGCAAGCGTTAAAGGCAGGAAAGATTCACCTGACCGACACCGTGACGGTGGGTAAAGATGCCTGGGCCACCGGAAATCCTGCGTTACGTGGCTCTTCACTGATGTTCCTCAAGCCAGGCGATCAGGTTTCGGTGGCTGACCTCAATAAAGGGGTCATTATTCAGTCCGGTAACGACGCCAGTATCGCGATTGCCGATTTCGTGGCGGGTAGCCAGGATTCTTTCGTCAGCCTGATGAACAGCTACTCGCAAAAACTGGGCCTGACCAACACCACGTTCAAGACCGTCCACGGGCTGGACGCGCCGGGGCAGTTCAGTACCGCACGTGATATGGCGCTGCTCGGTAAGGCGTTGATTCACGACGTTCCGGACGAGTATGCGATCCACAAAGAAAAAGAGTTTACCTTCAACAAAATTCGTCAGCCGAACCGCAACCGTCTGCTGTGGAGTACCAGCATGAATGTCGACGGGATGAAAACCGGCACGACGGATGGCGCGGGTTACAACCTGGTGGCGTCGGCAACGATGGGTGACATGCGCCTGATTTCCGTGGTACTGGGGGCGAAAACCGACCGCATTCGTTTTAACGAGTCGGAAAAGCTGCTGACCTGGGGTTTCCGCTTCTTCGAAACGGTTACGCCAATCAAACCTGACGCCACTTTTGTCAATCAACGCGTCTGGTTTGGCGCGCAAAGCGAGGCAAAACTGGGGGCAGGAGAGGCCGGCTCTGTCACCATTCCAAAAGGGCAACTGAAAAACCTGAAAGCCTCTTATACCTTAACTGAACCGCAGCTTACCGCGCCGCTTAAACAGGGGCAGGTTGTCGGTACCATTGATTTTCAGCTTAACGGACAGACCATTGAGAAGCGTCCGCTTATTGTGATGGAAGCGGTGGAAGAGGCCGGGTTCTTTGGCCGGATGTGGGACTTTGTCCTGATGAAATTCCACCAGTGGTTTGGCTGGTTCGCTTGATAATCGGCACACCGTGCCCCTTGCGGGCACGGTCAGAAGACCAGTTTGATCTGCTCGGCTTTGGCGAACTCAACCAGCGCCTCGTCCGGGCGGCAGTCGCTGACGATGGCATTAAAATGGCGTAAATCGCCCATGCATGCCGGACGCACTTTGCCGAACTTACTGTGATCGACCACCAGCACATGAAATTGCGCGCTGGCCATCGCCCACTGTTTAAGCGGTAACTCTTCCAGATTAAAGCAGGTAACGCCCTGCTCAACGTGAACCCCTGCGGCAGAATAAAAGGCCATATCCGGGCGCAGATAGCTCAGCGTCTCTTTGAAATTGAGCGGCTGAAAAATGGCATTACTGGCGTGAAATTCGCCGCCGCTTAAGATGGCGCGGCACAGCGGCTTTTCCTGTAAGGCAAGAAAAGTATTCAGGGAGTAGCACACCCCGGTGAACGGCAGGTCGGCCGGAATGGCTTCAATAATCCAGGGAGTAGTCGTGCCGCAGTCAAAGAACACCATCTGGTGAGGCTGCACCAGTTTCGCGGCTAACTCTGCCGCACGGCGTTTTTCATCGACCAGACGGGTTTTCTGATCGCTTAGCAGATAATGGCTGGCGATGCGCGGTTCAAGTACGATATAGCCGCCCAGTAGCACAACCGGCGCGCTGTTAGCGCTGAGATCGCGGCGAATCGTCATTTCTGAAACACCCAGAAGGGTGGCGGCTTCTTTCAGATGCAGCTTATCGCTGCGCTTGAGCGCCGACAGTAACTGGCTTATCCGTTCGTCACGTCTTGTTTCCATAGGACCCCTGAATAAAAGAAAGCCCCGCATTTAGCAGGGCGTTCATCTTACCTTTGCCGTCGGGCTTAGTCACGTACCCAGCCCCGGCGAATCGGAAAGGCAAAACAGAGGCGGTAAAGATGCTGTAACGTGCGGTGCAGTCCAGGGCCGAAGATCTGCCACAGTATCTGTGCGCTCAGACAACCACACAGGCCAACAAACAGACCGCCAACCATATCGAGTGGCCAGTGTACGCCCACGTAAACACGAGACCAGGCAATCGCCAGCGCAACCAGCATCAGCACCGCGCCGGACCAGGCCCGATGCCAGGCAATAAAGGCAATGGCAAAGGTAAAAATGACCGTACCGTGATCGCTCGGGAACGAGTAATCCGGTGAATGGGGCAGAAAGTTGTAACCGACATGATCGACAAATGGACGGTTGTGGGGGAAGAGATGCCCCAGCAAAAGCGACAGACTCATGCTGATCGCCATCGCCATGGTGACTTTAATGACTAACTGGCGCTGTGCATTGAGCTGTTTACGCGGCCCCCAGAGCCAAAGCGCTACGGCGAGTAGCGGCACGATGCTGATGACATCGTTGGCGATAAACCGTGCGGCGGTAATCATCCATGCGGGGGAATCCGGCGTGGCGTTGATCATCGCGAACAGCGTGTAATTCAGATTTTCCAACATGCTCTTTATGACTCCGGGCCCTGGCTGATGTGAAGATTTGATGACAGCGCTCACCTTAAAAGCGGCGCGATAAACGGTAAAGTCGTTTCAGCTTATTTCACCGAGAGTTAGACGATTCTTAAGCCGTTTATTGCATTGATGTGACACGGTACGCGGGGATGATTAAGGCAACCTTAAGGTTGAAAAAAGTGCTTTCCACGGCGCGAGTAGCATTATTCGCTGTCGTCAACCGGCCGCTTTGATTACACTCTGCGCGATTTTTCACGTAAAAGAGATTGCATGCAAAACCATACCCTTACTGGCCGTCGCCTGGGACGTCAGGCACTGTTATTTCCCCTTTGTCTGGTCCTGTACGAATTCTCAACCTATATTGCCAACGATATGATTCAGCCAGGTATGCTGGCCGTGGTCGAACAATATCAGGCCGGGATTGAGTGGGTGCCGACATCGATGACCGCCTACCTTGCGGGCGGCATGTTTTTACAGTGGCTGCTGGGGCCACTGTCGGATCGTATTGGCCGTCGCCCGGTAATGTTGACCGGCGTGGTGTGGTTCGTGGTGACCTGCCTGGCCACCTTACTGGCACAAAACATTGAGCAGTTCACGCTGCTGCGTTTTTTGCAGGGGATCAGTCTGTGCTTTATTGGCGCGGTCGGCTACGCGGCCATTCAGGAGTCTTTTGAAGAGGCGGTGTGCATTAAAATCACCGCGCTGATGGCTAACGTGGCGCTTATCGCGCCGCTGCTCGGTCCGCTGGTGGGCGCTGCGTGGGTTCATGCCGCGCCCTGGCAAGGGATGTTTGTTCTTTTTGCGCTGCTGGCCGCGGTGGCGTTTGTGGGTCTGCAGCGGGCGATGCCGGAAACCGCCACCCGGCTGGGTGAACCACTTTCGTTAAAAGCCCTGTGGCACGACTATGCGCTGGTGATGAAAAACATCCGTTTCGTTGCCGGATCGCTGGCTATCGGGTTTGTCAGCCTGCCATTGCTGGCCTGGATTGCTCAGTCACCGATCATTATTATTAGCGGCGAACAGCTCAGCAGTTACGAATACGGCTTGTTGCAGGTGCCGATTTTTGGCGCGTTGATTCTGGGTAATCTGCTGCTGGCGCGGCTTACTGCGCGGCGCACCGTGCGTTCGCTGATTATTCTTGGCGGCTGGCCGATTGTGGCCGGGCTTATCCTGGCGGCCACGGCAACGCTGTTCTCGTCGCATGCTTATCTCTGGATGACGGCAGGATTAAGCCTGTATGCGTTTGGCATTGGTCTGGCTAACGCCGGGCTGGTGCGCCTGACCCTGTTTGCCAGCGAGGTCAGCAAAGGGGCGGTTTCGGCGGCGATGGGTATGCTGCAAATGCTGATTTTCACCGTCGGTATCGAAGTCAGTAAACATGCCTATCTGGCGGGTGGCAACGGCCTGTTCAGCGTCTTTAATCTGCTCAACGGTCTGTTCTGGCTCGGGCTGATGGTAATTTTCCTGCGTGATAAAAGCGTCGGAAACTCGCTCGAAAGCTAGGGCTGTCCGCAGGGTGAAGGGAGAGCATCAATCTGCCCGTGATGATTTTCCTTCGCTCCTGTTAGCCTGAGCCGTTCTCCCGCCTGTGGTTATATCGACATATCTGTTATCACTTCCGGCGTGTCACCGTTACTGAAAACGCGTATCTTTGATAGCGATACCGCTGAGCACGACGCACCTGCCTGTTCGCAACACTATTCAGAGAAAACGTTAGGGACACCACCGATGACCTTCAGAAAGACGCTGATTTCTTTAGTGACCACATATACCCTTCTCCATTTAAGCCCTGTACTGGCTGCCTCTGCGCCGGTATTCACACCGGAACAAGAAGCGCAGATCGGGAAAATCGCCGCCGACTACCTTGTTGCCCATCCGGAGGTGCTGGTGCAGGTCAGCCAGAAATTGCAGCAGCAAGAGCAGGAGCGTCAACAGATGGCGCTGACGCAGAAGGTGATGGATAACCAGGACGCGCTTCTGCGTGACAAAGATACGCCGGTTATCGGCCCGCAGGATGCGAGCGTGGCGGTCATTGAATTCTTCGATTATCAGTGTATTTATTGCAGTAAGCTTGCCCCGGAGCTGGAAAAAGTCATGAAGGCCAGCCCGGATGTGCGTTATATCTTTAAAGAGTGGCCTATTTTCGCATCACGCTGGGAGAACTCAGAGAAAGCGGCTCTGCGCGGCCTTGATGTCTGGAAGCAGAAAGGCGCTGCCGGGTATGCCATCTATCACAACAGCATTTACCATACCGGGCATAACGAAGGTCAACTGACGGTCGAAGATATCAACGCTGCCGCGAAGGCGGCCGGCGCCACGGATAAGCCGCAGGCGGATTACAGCAATATACTTGAGAACACCAATACGCTGGCGCAGACCCTGGAACTCACCGGGACGCCAGGGCTGATTGTCATGCCGGTTAAAGGCGCAAACCCGGAGAACATTACCGTCTTCCCGGGGCTTGCCAGCGCGGAGCAGATTCAGGCCGCGATTAAAAAAGCCAGCCACTGATCTGCAACATAGCCGCCGGAAAACATGACCGGCGGCTATGCCAGGTATTTGTGGGGTGACGAATGAATAAAAAAAGTAAATGTAAAATACCCTGTTAATTAACGTTCTCGAAAAAGTATTCTCAGTGCTTCTGGGCGCGTTTATCTGCTATTAACCCTTCTTTTTTCGCCATTGTCCTGGCGGCGCATTATGGATTTTTTTAAAGTTCTTTGAGAGGCTTTGCTGATCATCAAACCCGTATTTAGAGGTTATTTCACTACCAGGCGTACGGGTTGTTTTTAGGTCTGATGTCAGTTCCATTATTTTTTCTTGTCTGTCTCCGTTTTTGAAGACGCATTATTAAAATGTATAAGTAATGGCACCGGTAAAAGAGAAGGTATTTTGTCTGAAAACGATAGGGCTATTTGCAACATCATCATTCAGCCAGTTATAACCCGCACTTAAGGTTGTCCCCCAATGCGGGTCAAATTGATGGTTCCACATCAGGCTTGTGTTTATTCCGTACAAACCTCCGCCAGGGGTAAAGGTTTCATATCCCGTGCGTTCGCTCTGTTTTTGACTGACGCCATAATTAATTTGCATATATCGACGATCGCCGAACAGAGCCGTGTTCTGCAGTGCAATAGTATCAATGTCATTCTGCAAAGGAATAAGCGTAAAGGAAGCCTGATACGCCACCCCCTGGCTATCCGTAACGGGAAGAATCGCTTTTCCTTCAATATTTACCCAAGGAGCTATGGACCAGCCTACTGCCAGAGCGGTATTCATAGCAGCTTTAATATTGCCCATTCCCTTTAATTCGTTTGCGCCTTCCCGCCAGTTAGAATTACGTTCGGAACGTCCCAGGCTATAACCCAGGGTGTGTTCTAAATACAGTCCGTTGTCGGCCTGAAGGTCATATCCCAGACCTTTTTCCGAATCCACAAAAAACGCACCTTTACGCCCCTGGATAACGGGGAAAAGCTGGAAAAATTGCTGATTTGACCCACTGTAACGTGGGGCATATTGCCCGGCGATACCCATGCTAAATGTGTTTAAATCAGCGGTCGTATCATCTGCAAATGAAATTATCGGAATAAAGAGTAAACCTGCCATCAACGGTAGTGTTGTTTGGGTGAACATTAATCATCTCCGGATTGATTAAAAGCGTGTTATATCAACGCATGATTTGCTGATGGTTCAGTATGAAGTAATGATATCAATAAACAATCAGGGAATTGTTAAGATACTGTCAAGTTACGCATTTTGCGGCGAGGTTTTTGATAAATTACATTCTTGCTACGCGGTTTGTATCGTTTGTCATTTTATCGATACGCATATACTGTCACGAAAAGGGTATTGTACGTATTGGCGTAACAGACCGGCAATTACTGTTCTCTAAAAAAACCAGGGTACACAGATGGTTTGTCGAAAAGTTTTGATAATTGAAGATGATACGGATGCTGCCGACGTTCTGGCAAACCTACGCGGCATTGAGTACAGGTTTCAGCAGCCATGAAAAGTCCCGTTCACCCGTCACTCTGGCGCTGGATTTGCGCCCGCATCCTTGCCCTTGCTATCGGGACTGTCATCATCATTGCCCTGTGCATGTGGCTACGTTATGCCATCCAAAATTACTGGGCTTTGCATGACATGCCTGCCAGTGTCAGAGCAGAATTTCTTGCGTTGCGGGACAACCCGCAAGTTAACCCGGAACGCTTCCATTACATTGTCGACACGTGGTGGGGGATCAGTTACTCAACCCCCTCCATTGCCTCGGCCGACTGGATCATGGTTGGCGTACTTGTTCTGGTGATGATCCCTTTTATCGTCATTCTGGGGTTACGCTACGCGCGGCCTTTATCCTCTCAGTTCAGCCGCTTACGAGAGGCGGCAGATAACGTCACGCAAGGGCAATTTGGCAGTCAGGCGGAACTCGTCAGGGATGCGCCGGCTGAAATGATACGTTTCGCCATAGATTTTAACGGCATGACGCAACAACTTGCCCTTTATGAACGCGAACTGCGCGCTTCGCATGTCGCGATGGCACATGAACTTCGTTCTCCTTTAACTGCGGCTATTGGTCGGCTACAGGGGATGCTGGATGGCGTATTTAGCCCTACAGAAGAGCAACTGAGGATGGTGATGAACCAGCTGTTGCTCCTGAGCCGTCTGACCGGGGAATTACATTTACTTTCACTGGCGGATGCCGGACAACTGACTCTCGATCGCCAACCTCTGTGCCTGGTGGAGCTATTGCGCGAGCGTGCTGCATGGCTTAAGTTGCAGGCGGATACGTCCGGCGTGAGGATTACGGTTGCGGATACGCCACCTTCTATTGTCAATGGGGATGCTCTACGCCTGGGTCAGGCCTTTACGATTATTATGGAAAATGCCTTGCGGTATGGGCGGCAGGGAGGACATCTGAACATAGGCATTCGTCGCTGTGCAGATGTGCTCAGCATCACCTTTGACGATGATGGTCCTGGTGTGGACCCCGCTTTCTTACCGATCATCTTCGAGCGGTTCACGCGAGCCGATGCTTCGCGGGCGCGGCATTCCGGGGGCAGTGGTCTGGGGCTATCCATCGCCAGGGCTATTTGCCTTGCTCACGGCGGGAATATTGACGCGTTTTTACCTGAAAAAGGTGGCCTGCTGATAGAGATAACCCTGCCGGCTGAGGAGATATAAATGCATTCTTGATGAATCCTTGATGAAAAATGCAGAGAATCTCGACTTCATCCCGTTGTAATAACGCCATTACCATTCAGGAGTGGCGTTATGTCAGAACAGCTCACCGTCTTATTTCGTCAAAGCGCGCATCATCTTTTTCATGCCGCACGTCAATGTTCCATCCTTTCTTTGTTGCCGCTTATCGCCCCGGTGGTGTTCATTTTTTTACTGACCGGCTGTGGGGAGAAGGATACGCACAAGAGCGCTCCACCGAGGCCCGTTCGCTACGTTGTTGTTCAGACCTTATCCTCCTTTCCGGTCGATGTACGAACCGGAGAAATTCGTGCCCATGATGAAACCTTACTCTCTTTCCGACTGAGTGGCCGAATGGTAAGCCGTCTTGTTGATATCGGCGATCATGTGCATACGGGGCAAGTGCTGGCGACATTAGAAAGCCAGACAGGAACCAATGAACTTGCCAGCGCCCGCGCCGATGTGGAAAGTGCCAAAGCAGCCGAACAGGTCGCATTGCTGAACTTGAACCGAATGCAAAAACTCTTGCCCTCCGGCGCTATCGCCCGTACTCAACTCGATAGCGCGCGTGCTGACTGGCAAGCGGCGGCATCGCGCCTTAAAAGCAGCATGGCCGCTATGCGCAATGCACAGGATAACCTTGCCTGGACGCAACTGACGGCACCTGCGGATGGCGTGATTACCCGCGTCAGTGTTTCTGCAGGTCAGGTGGTGAGCGCCGGGCAAACGGTCTTTACCCTTGCGACCAGCGAGGCACGTGATGTGGTATTTGATATCGCTGATCCCCAGCGACTTTCTACACCCGATGCCAACGCGAGGGAATTTCACGTTGCGTTGTTGTCGAATCCCGCCGTAAAAACCACCGGCATACTTCGTGATGTCAGCCCCCAGGCCGACCCGCAAACCAGAACCTGGCAAGTCAGGGTTGCGCTTAACAACCAACCTGCCGGGATGGCGTTGGGGGCCAGCGCGACCATTGATATTCCGTCGTCTACGTTGCCCGGTTATCGGATTCCCGCCTCCGCACTGAGTCGTGCTGGCGATAAACCCGCCATCTTCGTTATTGCGGATAACGCACAGGCGCAGTTACGCGAGGTCACTTTATCCGGCTATGTTGCCTCTTCCGTATTCGTTTCATCCGGCCTTCATCCTGGCGATAAAGTCATTACCGCAGGCGTGAATAAGTTACGTGATGGCGAAAAAGTCATTCCGGGGGAGCGTCAGTCATGAACGCCTCCGATAAAAAACAGCGCTTCAACCTTTCCGCATGGGCGCTTGAACATCAGCAACTGGTAAGCCTGTTTATGATGCTGATTCTTGTGGCGGGGGTCTTGAGTTATGAAAAACTTCCGCGTAATGAAGACCCGGCATTCACCATCAAAACGGCGGTGGTCTCCGCGCAGTGGCCAGGCGCCAATATTGAGGACACAACCCGGCTTGTAACCGATGTCCTTGAGAAAAAACTGCAGGAGACGCCCTGGCTCGATTATATAGAAAGTGAAACCCGGGCAGGCAGTAGCGTTATTTATGTGAACTTACGAGACGACACGCCACCTCAGCAAGTTCAGGGGATCTGGTATCAGGTGCGTAAAAAAATGCAGGATAGCGCAAGCTCTTTGCCTCAGGAGGCGCAAGGGCTGGCTGTGAATGATGAGTTTGATGATACGTTCGGCACTATTTATGCTTTCACTACAGATGGTTACACTTCGCGGGAGTTACGCGATCGCGTAGAAGCGATCCGTCGTGATCTGATGTCGGTGAAAGATATTGGCAAGATTACGCTTCTGGGTGAACAGCAGGAACAGATTGTTATCGCCTTTTCCCCCCGACAGCTTGCCGGTATGGGTGTAGACGTTCAGCAGGTGAGCGAGGCATTAAAGGCCCAAAATGCCGTTGAACCCTCCGGCACGATCCGTACTGGAAACGATAACATTGCCTTGCGTGTGAGTGGCGCATTGACCTCAGAGGAGAGCCTTCGCGCCGTCACGCTGCATATCAATGACCGGTACATTCCCCTGACGGATATTGCTACCGTCACGCGTAACAGTGCCGAACCGGCTACGCCAGCCTTTCGGGTGAACGGGCAGCCTGCGATAGGGCTTGCGATTTCGATGGCCTCAACCGGCAATATGTTGCTTTTCGGTAAGACGCTCAACGCCCGGATGGCGCAGGTCAAAAACCAGTTACCTCACGGTATTGAAATGGTAAAAGTGGCCGATCAGTCTGTTGTCGTGAGCGATGCCGTCAGCGGTTTTGTCCGTGTGCTTATCGAAGCTGTTCTGATCGTTCTGGCCGTTTCCTTTATCTCGCTCGGTATGCGAGCCGGGCTGGTCGTTGCTGCTGCAATACCTCTGGTACTGGCAATGACATTTGTCGGCATGATGCTGGCCGGGATTGGTTTGCAGCGCATCTCTCTGGGTGCGCTCATTATTGCGCTCGGGCTTCTGGTCGATGATGCGATGATAACGGTAGAAGCGATGGTGGCGAGGCTTGAAGCTGGCGATACGCGTAAAAATGCCGCCACGTATGCTTTCAAAACCACCGCTTTTCCCATGCTGACGGGAACCCTGGTGATGATTGCGGGGTTTATTCCTGTCGGCTTTGCGGCTTCCAGTGCCGGAGAATACTGCTTCTCACTGTTTGCCGTTGTCCTGATGGCCCTGCTTAGCTCGTGGGTCGTCGCCATCCTGTTCTCGCCGCTGACCGGTACCTGGTTACTTCCTGCGCGTATTAAAAAACATGAAGGGAGCGCAGGCAGACTTGCCCAGGCCTATCGTGCGTTACTGGATCGCGTGCTGCGTTATCGGCTGACCACCATTGGTATTGCCTTGCTGACGCTTATTTTGTCATGCGTTGGGGCGACCTATATGCAGGGGGAATTTTTCCCGGCATCGGATCGCCCCGAATTGCTGGTGAGTCTTTCGCTCCCGGCGAATACGTCACAACCCGAAACAGAGCGGCAGGCTGAGCGTCTTGAACACGCGATAAGGGGCAATGACAATATTGATCATTACACGACGTATGTCGGATCGGGCGCCATACGCTTTTATTTGCCCATGGAAGTCCTGTTAGATAATGAAAATACAGCGCAACTCGTTATTGTGGCAAAGGATCTGGCAGCGAGAGATCGCTTACAACGGCAGCTCACGACGCTTTTAGCCAGTCAGTTTGGCGACCTGACGACGCGTGTTTCTCCCCTTGAATTAGGGCCTCCGGTAGGCTGGCCGATAAAATACCGCGTGAGCGGGCCTGATTACGCCCAGGTGCGGTTAATCGCTCGTCGTGTTGCCTCTGAGACCGGAGCTTCGCCTTTCACGCGCGAGGTTAATCTGACCGCGGGCGAACCGGAAAGAGTGATCACACTTAATGTCAACCAGACGGCAGCACGGGCAGCAGGCGTCTCCTCAGAGGATATCGCTCAAACGCTGAACACTGTCTGGTCTGGTCGTACCGTCACCACGGTGCGGGATAATGATCGCCTCGTGGATGTGGTGCTACGGGCGAGCGATAAGGAGCGTCTGGATATCAGTACGTTATCGTCACTGGTACTGACAACCGCGACGGGAAAGAAAATTCCACTTAGCGAAGTCGCCACACCCGTCTGGGGTGTTGACGATCCGGTTATCTGGCGTCGCCAACGACTGCCTTTCATCACCGTGCAAACGGACCTGGCGCCGGGCCTTAATGCACAGACCGTATCGTCTGCGCTGCATACGAAGATTGATCAATTACGCGCGCAGCTCCCTGAGGGATATCACATCGAAGAAGGGGGGACGGTAGCGGAAGCAGAGAAGGGAAATAGCTCCGTTTTTGCGGTATTGCCTGTGACGCTCATCGCAATGCTGATTCTGCTCATGATTCAGTTGCAGCGTTTTTCCCGTATGTTGCTTGCGCTATTTATGGCGCCTTTTGGCTTGCCCGGCATCGTATTAGCGATGCTGCCGACAAGAACGCCGATGGGATTTGTGGCATTGCTGGGCGTTATCGCGCTGGCAGGGATGATTATCCGCAATGCGGTCATCCTGATAAGCGAAGTGGATAACAACCTGGCGCAGGGGATGACCTCGTGCGAAGCCATTGTTGCGGCAGCGGAGCATCGTTCGCGTCCGATCATTTTAACGGCCTGCGCGGCAATACTGGGGATGATCCCTATCTCACACCAGGTTTTTTGGGGGCCGATGGCCTATGCCATTATCGGCGGTCTTCTCGTGGCCACGCTGGTCACGCTGACGGTATTGCCTGCTTCATTGAGCCTGCTGCTCGCCAGAGAAGAGGGGCGTAATAAACAGAAGTAAAGAGAAATGCGCGCGCGTTGTTCTTTTGAAGTGTTAGTGATGATCGTCAATCTGATGTTCGATAATCATCCCTTCACCGACGCTTGCCAGATGACGGGCCCGGGGCGCAACGCGAACAACTGGCGCAGGGGCAACGACCTGCGGGGCAACATACGTCGTTTGCGCTGTCGGGGTGTTGATGGGGACTAGCTCGATTTTGTAACCGTCCGGGACATTGACCGTCACGTTTTGCGCCAGAGCGCCGATGGAAAACGTGCTGAACAGCAGCGCCATGACCAGTTGAGTTTTCATTTTCGCCTCGATAATTGACGGTGGCTGGCAGTACGCCAGCCACACAGAGGGGCGAAGTATGCGTAATCGAACCCGGCGATGTGTTGCCGCGTGTGCGCATTATTCGGTTGCGGATTGCATGTCCCGATCCGGCTTTGCCACCGCTTTAGCAACCAGTGCGGCAACCAGCACGAGGCCTAAGACCACCAGCATCGCGCTGCGCAAACCGTAGTGTTCCCCTAAGAAACCAAGCAGCGGCGGCCCCACCAGAAAAGCCAGATAGCCTGTGGTGGCGACCACGCTGACGCGGGTTGGCGCATCGGGGCCGGTATCGCTGGCGGCAGAAATGGTCAGCGGGAAGCCCAGTGATGCGCCCAGTCCCCAGAAGATCACCGACATCCCGGCAATCCATGCATTATCGACGAAAATAATCAGCCCAATACCCAATGCGCCCATCATTGCGCTGGCGCGTACCACGGCGACGCGGCTGTAGCGGTCAATAAACCAGCCGCCGGTAAAGCGCCCGACCGTCATTCCGAGGGTAAAACCGGCATAGATCAACGAGCCGGAGGTGGGATTAAACCCGTGTCCGTCAACCATTAATAGCGGCAGCCAGTCATTGGCAGAGCCTTCGGCAAAAGCCATTGCCAGCACCACCACCCCAATCAGCAGCAGTTGAATATCGCGATAAAAGGGCAGGCCCGCTTTGTTACGTGCTTTATCTTCCGGCGTGTCTTTGCCCGTCCCTTCGGGAATGGCAGAAATAGCCAGTATGATTGGCGTAATGGCGACCATGGCCGCCAGCAGAATATGCAAGGTTGCCGGCGTACTTAAAGCCGTCAGTGTCATACCCACGCCTGCGCCAGCCAGCGTGCCAAGGCTGTAGAAGCCGTGCATCATCGGCAGAACGGTTTTGTTCATTTCGCGCTCGACCACTGCGCCTTCAATATTTATCGCCACTTCGCCGGCACCCATACTGCCGCCAAAAAACGCCAGTCCAACGGCAAACAGCAGCGGGGAAGCCAGCCACAGGGCCAGACTCAATACCAGCATGCCCGCGATGGCGGCAGCCATACTGGCACGAATGACTTTGCGCGTACCAAAGCGTTTCACCAGCCAGCCGGATGAGAGGATGCCACTCATGGAGCCCACGGAGAGGCCAAACAGCACGGCGCCCATCTCCGCCGTTGAGACAGATAAGATGTCGCGAATAGCCGGAGTACGAGTCGCCCACGACGCCATCAGCAGGCCGGGGATGAAGAAGAAGGTAAATAGCGCCCAGAGCCGGTGTTTTAGCGCATTACGATGTGAAGTGCCTGGCATTACGTCGCATCCTGCAAGGAAAAAGAGAAGACAACACTAGCAAGCATGTGTACATTTGTACACATCTGATTGCGAGGATTTATGAGCCGACGACCGAACGACCCGCAACGGCGTGACCGCATCCTGGATGCCACGCTGGAGACCATCGCACTGCACGGTATTCATGCCGTTACCCACCGAAAGATTGCCAGTTGCGCCGACGTTCCGCTCGGCTCAATGACCTATTATTTTGCGGGTATTGATGCGCTGCTGGATGAAGCTTTTACCCGCTTTACGCAGCAAATGTCCGCACAATATGCGGCTTTTTTTACCCAGGTTGATAGCGCCGCAACCGCCTGTGATGCCGTGACTGAGCTGATTTTCAGCGCTCAGGTGACGACACCGCACAATATGGAACTGATGTATCAGCTGTATGCCCTGATGAGCAAAAAACCGATGCTGAAAAGCGTAATGCAAAACTGGATGCGCACCAGTCAGACCACGCTGGAGCGATGGTTCGATCCGGTAACCGCCCGCGCGCTGGACGCCTTTATCGAAGGGATGACATTACATTTTGTGGTGGACCGGGAACCGCTGAGCCGTGCGGATATTCGCAAGATGGTGGGCAGGATCGCGGGAGAGTGAGGGAAGGGCTGATTTTCAGGCAACAAAAAACCCATCAACCTTGAACCGAAATGGCGGGGTTGATGGGCTCCACAAATTGGGGACATCAAAGAAAAGCAGTGGCACTAGTTATGACTAATGCTGAGAAAAAAAGTTCTCCAGGTGTTAAGAATTTTTTTAAGTTCGGAGTTATCCTAAGCCCGGCCAGACAATGATTATCAGGGTCCCCGCCAGCGTAAGCAGTACGTTCGCTATCGCATAGGTACCTGCATAACCCAATGCCGGAATGTTACTGCGCGCGGTATCGCTAATGATCTCCATGGCCGGCGCACAGGTACGTGCCCCCATCAGTGCGCCAAACAGCAGCGCACGGTTCATTTTCAGCACCCATGCACCAAACAAGAAACAGATCATCACCGGCACCAGGCTGACAATCAGGCCTGCGATCAGCATCTGCCCGCCCACTTCTCCCAGGCTATTGCCAATGCCGCTACCGGCGCTTAAGCCGACGCCCGCCATAAAGACCATCAGACCAAACTCTTTCACCATATTCAGCGCACCCTGGGGGATATAGCCAAAGGTCGGGTGGTTGGCACGCAGAAAGCCGAGCATAATCCCGGCAAACAGCAGGCCCGCCGCATTGCCGATACCAAAGCTGAACGAGCTGAACTGGAAGGTGATCATGCCGATCATCAGACCAACGATAAAGAAGGCGCAGAAGGCGAGAAGGTCTGTAACCTGACTATGAATAGAGATAAACCCGATGCGGTCAGCGATGGTTTTCACACGACGGGCATCCCCGCTCACCTGCAAGACATCGCCTTTATTGAGCAGGATGTTGTCGTCAATCGGCATCTCAATCTGGCTGCGGATAACGCGGTTGAGGAAACAGCCATGGTCGGTCAGCTTAAGCTGAGCCAGACGGCGGCCCACCACATTATGGTTTTTTACCACCACCTCTTCGGTGACAATGCGCATGTCGAGCAGGTCGCGGTCAAAAACCTCTTTTCCATTACGGAAACTGGGGTCGAGACGCGCATGCGCATCCGGATAGCCAACCAGCGCAATTTCATCGCCCATTTGCAGAACCGCATCGCCGTCCGGGTTCGCAAGAATACCGTTACGACGAATTCGTTCGATATAGCAGCCCGTCTGGCGGTAAATACCCAGTTCACGCAGATTTTTGCCGTCCGCCCAGGCCACCAGCTCCGGGCCGACGCGGTAGGCGCGGATGACCGGCAGATAGACCTTCCGGTTGGTGTCAGTGTCGAGTCCACGCTCACGGGCAATCTGTTGGGCGCTGGTCTGCAGATCCTGGTGCTGCAATTTTGGCATATAGCGAGCGCCGACAATCAAACTGACCAGGCCAATAAGGTAGGTCAGGGCGTAGCCGAGGCTTAAGTGATCGAGTGCTTGTGAAAGCTGGCTACTGTCCATACCCGAATGCCGTAGCGTATCACCCGCGCCCACCAGTACGGGGGTCGACGTCATGGCACCTGCCAGCATCCCCGCCGTCAGGCCGATATCCCAGCCGAACAATTTGCCGAGGCCAAGCGCAATCAGCAATGCGCTGCCGACTAATACCAGCGCCAGCATCAGGTAATTTTTGCCGTCGCGAAAAAAAATAGAAAAAAAGTTTGGCCCGGCTTCCACGCCTACGCAAAAAATAAACAACATAAAACCTAAATTGAGGGCATCGGTGTTTATGCTGAAATGTTGCTGACCTAATAATAAGGAAACCACTAAAACGCCAATGGAATTACCGAGTTGTACAGAACCCAGGCGTAATTTCCCCAGACAGAGTCCGAGTGCCAGAACAACAAATAATAACAGTATGTAATTCCCGTTTAACAAATCTGCGACGTTTATATTCACGGAGGCTAACTTCTTGTTTACTTGTAAGCTATTGAAAGAATGGGTTATTTGGGCTACTGTTTTGCGAAGAATCTGAGGTTGAAAAACGCAGTAATGCGTCTTTATTCCCGGCAACACAATAACTGGCCGCTAGTTTAATCGTATTGAATTGCAACGGCTAGTAAGAATCATCTATTCGCGCGGGGGTTTTTCGGCAGGGAGTGCCATAACGCTTTATCTGACCGTTCGTTCTTTGGAACGGATGAAGAGTTTGATAGAGAAAAGTCAGGAGGATTGTTTGAAACATAAACGCGGACTTGCAGGCATAATTTGTTGTTTTTTACTTTTCATTGTCGTCTGTTTTTTAGAAGTGACGAATATGGAAGGTGCCTTTCGTTCGTCCGGGCATCCTGAGCTGGGGTTGCTGTTTTTTACTTTACCCGGCGCCGTTGCCAGTATTTTTTCACGTCGCCGTAAAGTGATGTTGCCGCTGTTTGGCGCGATCCTCGCTGCGCCGCTCTGCTTTGTTGTCATGCGCCTGTTTTTTACCCCAGTGCGTTCTGTCTGGCAGGAGCTGGCGTGGCTGTTTAGTGCAGTATTCTGGTGTGCGCTGGGCGCGCTCTGTTATCTGTTTATCAGCAGTTTTTTCAGCAATGGGGCACGTTAAGGCCGACGTCGTGCCGGGTGTGGCCTGTTTACCTTACTCTACCGAACTGTTTGCGAACGAACTTATCAAACTCGGTAAAGCTGCCAATGTGTTTTTGATCGACAAAAATCTGTGGCACCGTTTCGATGGGTTTGCCCGCAGCGTGTTCCAGCGCTGCGCGGGTGACGCCATCGGCGTGAATATCAACATAACGCCACTCAAAATTATCCTGCGATTTGCTGACTTTTTCAGCCAGCTCTTTTACACGTGCGCACTGCGGGCAGCCTGCGCGACCAAAGATGACGGTATACATACATTCTCCATAAACCAGACGGTGAGCAGGGGATATGATGTCGTTTTTGAGGTCAGGGATAAAACAGGTTGTGCCTGTTATGTTAATTTCCGCAACCTTTCAACACATATTGCTGATAATTCTCGTCGGGACTGTTCGCTATAATGGGGGTTTTGTTTTCAGGGAAAACGACTATGACGCCAGTTATCGATCTGCTCCGTGCCCACCGCTCGATCCGCCATTTCACCCAGGAACCCATTACCGCCGCGCAGCGTGAAGCGATTATCGCCGGTGCTCAGGCCGCCTCCAGTTCCAGCTTTTTACAGTGCAGCTCAATCATTCGCGTGACTGACCCGGCGTTGCGCCAACAACTGGTTACACTGACCGGCGGTCAACAGCACGTGGCCGAGGCCGCTGAGTTTTGGGTATTTTGCGCCGATTTTAATCGTCACCTGCAAATCTGCCCCCAGGCGCAACTGGGACTGGCAGAACAATTGCTTCTCGGTGTCGTCGATACGGCCATGATGGCGCAAAATGCCATGACGGCGGCGGAATCACTTGGCCTTGGCGGCGTGTATATTGGTGGGATCCGTAACAGCATTGAGGCGGTGACGGAATTACTCCAACTGCCCCAGCATGTTTTGCCGCTCTTTGGGCTCTGTCTTGGCTGGCCCGCCGATGATCCGCAGGTGAAACCACGTCTACCGGCCGCGCTGGTGGTGCATGAAAACAGCTACCAGCCTGTCGATGCGGATATCCTTGCACAATATGATGAGCAGATTGCCGCGTATTATGCATCGCGGGGCAGTAATACCCGCCAGGATACCTGGAGCGATCATATCCGGCGCACCATCATTAAAGAGAACCGTCCGTTCATCCTCGACTATTTGCATAAACAAGGGTGGGCTGTGCGCTAATTCCCGTTCATCCTGTGTCTTGCTGCGTGTATGATACGCACGTTTTCTACTCGTCATACTTCACGTTGCCCGTGTTTTGGCTGCGTCAGTGCGCTCCGGCGACACAGTGAGCTATGCTCCTGAGGCGTTGCCTTGCCGCCTGCCGGCAATGCGAATTATGTAGGGTATTGCCAGACTATTCAGAGAGGTGCAGGGTGAAAATCGCCATATTGTCCCGGGACGGAACGCTCTATTCATGCAAACGCCTGCGCGAGGCTGCTATAGCGCGCGGGCATCTGGTCGAAATTCTCGATCCGCTGTCGTGTTATATGAACATCGATCCCGCGGCCTCGTCGGTCCATTACAAAGGTCGCCAGCTACCCCATTTTGATGCGGTGATCCCGCGTATTGGCTCTGCGATTACCTTTTACGGCACCGCCGCGCTGCGCCAGTTCGAAATGTTGGGCAGTTACCCGCTGAATGAATCGGTGGCGATTACCCGCGCACGTGACAAATTGCGTTCTCTGCAATTACTGGCCCGCCAGGGGATTGATCTGCCGGTGACGGGTATCGCCCATTCACCGGATGACACCAGTGACCTGATTGCGATGGTCGGCGGCGCGCCGCTGGTAGTAAAACTGGTGGAAGGGACGCAGGGGATCGGCGTGGTCCTTGCCGAAACACGTCAGGCGGCGGAAAGTGTTATTGACGCCCTTCGCGGTCTTAACGCCCATATTCTGGTTCAGGAATATATTGAGGAAGCGAAAGGGCGGGATATTCGTTGTCTGGTGGTGGGCAATGAGGTTGTCGCAGCAATTGAACGGCAGGCGAAAGAGGGCGATTTTCGCTCCAACCTGCATCGCGGCGGCGTGGCCAGCGTGGCGACAATCACTCCGCGTGAGCGGGAGATGGCCATTAAAGCCGCACAGACACTCGGTCTGGATGTCGCCGGGGTGGACATCCTGCGCGCCAACCGTGGACCGCTGGTAATGGAAGTCAATGCATCGCCCGGGCTTGAAGGTATTGAAACCACCACAGGGGTGGATATTGCGGGTAAAATGATTGCCTGGATTGAGCATCATGCCACGCCTGGCTATTGTCTCAAAACCGGCGGCTAGTCGATTTTACGCGCTGCGCAATGGTATGCGGCCTGCTTTTTGCGTAAGCTATGACTCCACTTTTTACGTCAGAGGTTGTTTTGCGCATGAATTCACTCGTCGCCCCTGGTCTGGACACGCTTCGTCAATGGCTTGATGAGCTGGGTATCAGTTTCTTCGAATGCGATACCTGCCAGGCGTTGCACCTGCCGCATATGCAGAATTTCGACGGGGTGTTTGACGCCAAAATCGATCTGATTAACGACGTGATCCTCTTTACGGCGATGGCGGAAGTGAAACCCTCCGCATTGCTGGCGCTGGCTGCCGATCTTTCTGCCATCAATGCCAGTTCTTTGACGGTGAAAGCATTCCTCGACATTCAGGATGATAACCTGCCTAAGCTGGTCGTTTGCCAGACATTATCCTCAGGCGCCGGGGTGACGCTCGAACAATTTGCATGGTTCATGCGCCAGAGCGAAGAGCAAATTTCAATGGTGATCCTTGAAGCGCGCGCCCATCAGCTGCTGTTTGTTCCCGAAGATGAAGAGCTCAAAGCCGGCGATGATGCATACAATTTTCTTCACTAAACCTGCCTGACATTAGCGCAGTCGCTGCCAGAGCGGCTGCATAATGAATGTTTTAATTCTGCTTTTAACCTTCTTTTAAAGAATTTTTCACCGCTATTCCCGCCGTTTCGGCTTATCACATAGACAGAATCTGCATAAAAAATTGATAAAAGGCGTTTTTTAATCTGCCCTATAGCCTCTAACCCTGGCTACAGTTATTCTTGCGATGCTTTGATAAGCATGCGGCGTCGGCCGAAAGAATTTTCCTCTTCGACCAGTGCAGACTGACAAAATATGCATGAATTTTGCATATCTTAAATGCGTACACTTAGTTCGTATGGTAACGGACTTTCCAGAAGGAATGAGATATGACCGCTTTGAGTAAAAAATGGTTATCAGGTCTTGTTGCGGGTGCATTAATGGCTGTCTCTGCCAGCACTCTCGCCGCAGAGCAAAAGACGCTGCATGTATATAACTGGTCTGACTATATTGCGCCGGATACGGTTGCGAACTTTGAAAAAGAGACCGGGATTAAAGTTGTTTACGACGTGTTCGATTCCAACGAGGTACTGGAAGGGAAATTGATGGCGGGCAGTACCGGTTTCGACCTGGTGGTGCCTTCTGCAAGCTTCCTTGAGCGCCAGTTGACTGCGGGTGTGTTCCAGCCGCTTGATAAGAGCAAGCTGCCGAACTGGAAGAACATGGATCCGGATGTGCTGAAAATGGTTGCTCAGCATGACCCGGGTAACAAATACGCGGTGCCGTACCTGTGGGCCACCACTGGCATTGGCTATAACGTTGATAAAGTTAAAGCGGTACTGGGCGATGTGCCGGTTAACAGCTGGGATCTGGTACTGAAACCGGAAAACCTGGAAAAACTGAAAAGCTGCGGTGTCTCCTTCCTCGATGCGCCGGAAGAGATTTTCGCTACCGTGCTGAACTACCTGGGTAAAGATCCGAACAGCACCAAAGCGGACGATTACTCCGGCCCGGCAACCGATCTGCTGCTGAAACTGCGTCCGAACATTCGCTACTTCCACTCCTCTCAGTACATTAACGATCTGGCAAATGGCGACATCTGCGTAGCCATCGGCTGGGCGGGGGATGTATGGCAGGCGGCTAACCGTGCTAAAGAAGCGAAGAACGGCGTGCATGTGAACTACATCATTCCGAAAGAGGGCGCTCTGGCGTTCTTTGACGTCTTCGCCATGCCCGTTGATGCGAAAAACAAAGACGAAGCGTATCAGTTCCTCAACTACCTGATGCGTCCTGACGTTATTGCACACATCAGCGACCACGTCTTCTATGCTAACGGTAACAAAGAATCCAAACCGTTGATCAGCGCAGAAGTGCGTGATAACCCGGCAATCTATCCGCCGGCGGATGTTTTCGCGAAACTGTACACGTTGAAAGTGCAGGATCCGAAAATTGACCGCGTAAGAACCCGTGCGTGGACAAAAGTAAAAAGCGGCAAATAATCAATCACCTGTACAGTGATTGAGTTGCACCAGGGCGGTGCAATTGCCCTAAACCTGGACAGAGGTCATTGGCCTCTGTCCGGTCATTTGTAATCAACTAGCTGGTACTGGTTGAGTTTTTTTGCCGGAGAGCACTTGAGTGAATGACGCTATCCCCCGCCCACAGGCGAAAACCCGTAAGGATTTGACGCCTCTGCTTGAAATCCGCAATCTGACCAAATCGTTTGACGGCCAGCACGCCGTTGATGACGTCAGTCTGACCATTTACAAAGGTGAAATCTTCGCGCTGCTGGGTGCATCTGGCTGCGGCAAGTCCACGCTGCTGCGCATGCTGGCAGGCTTTGAGCAACCGACGACCGGGCAAATTATGCTCGATGGTGTCGATCTGGCGCATGTGCCGCCTTATCTGCGTCCTATCAATATGATGTTTCAGTCCTATGCTTTGTTCCCGCATATGACCGTTGAACAAAACATCGCGTTTGGCCTCAAGCAGGACAGGCTGCCTAAAGCAGAAATCGCCAGCCGTGTTGCGGAGATGCTGAGCCTTGTGCACATGCAGGAGTTCGCGAAGCGTAAACCGCATCAGCTATCCGGCGGCCAGCGCCAGCGTGTTGCACTGGCCCGTAGTCTGGCAAAACGCCCGAAACTCCTGTTGCTTGATGAACCGATGGGCGCGCTGGATAAAAAACTGCGTGACCGTATGCAACTGGAAGTGGTGGACATTCTGGAGCGTGTGGGCGTGACCTGCGTGATGGTCACCCACGATCAGGAAGAAGCCATGACCATGGCCGGACGTATCGCCATTATGAATCGCGGTAAGTTTGTGCAGATTGGTGAACCCGAAGAGATTTATGAACACCCGACCACCCGCTACAGCGCAGAATTTATCGGCTCGGTTAACGTGTTCGAAGGTCTGCTTAAGGCGCGTGAGGATGACGGTCTGGTGATTGACTCGCCGGGGCTGGTTCATCCGCTGAAAGTGGATGCGGATGCCTCTGTTGTCGATAACGTGCCGGTCTATGTTGCGCTGCGTCCGGAGAAAATTATGCTCTGCGAAGAGCCGCCTGCTGACGGTTATAACTTCGCCGTGGGTGAGGTGGTGCATATTGCCTACCTCGGGGATCTGTCGATTTATCACGTTCGTCTGCAAAGCGGACAAATGATCAGTGCGCAATTGCAGAACGAGCACCGCTATCGTAAAGGCACCCCGACATGGGGCGACGAAGTTCGCCTGTGCTGGGATGCCGACAGTTGTGTGGTTCTCACGGTTTAAGGAGCGGTGATGAGTACACTTGAACCACCGACCCGCGTCGAAAAACCGGGCGGATTTAACCTGTGGCTGGCGCGTTTTCAGATGAAGCACGGGCGCAAGTTCGTTATTGCGCTGCCTTATATCTGGTTGATTTTACTGTTTTTGCTGCCATTCCTGATTGTCTTCAAAATCAGCCTGGCAGAGATGGCGCGCGCTATCCCACCCTATACCGATCTGGTGGAGTGGGCTGATAACCAGCTTACCATTTCGCTCAACATCAATAACTTCCTGCAACTGACCGACGATCCGCTCTATTTTGAAGCGTATCTCCAGTCATTACAGGTAGCGGCGGTGTCGACGATCTGCTGTCTGGTATTGGGGTATCCGCTGGCCTGGGCCGTTGCGCACAGTAAGCCATCGACGCGTAATATTCTCTTGTTGCTGGTCATCTTGCCTTCATGGACCTCTTTCCTGATTCGCGTCTATGCCTGGATGGGGATTTTGAAAAGCAACGGTGTGCTGAATAATTTCCTGATGTGGCTGGGGATTATCGATCAGCCGCTGACGATTCTGCACACCAACCTGGCGGTCTATATCGGTATTGTGTATGCCTATCTGCCGTTTATGGTGCTGCCTATCTATACCGCGTTGACGCGTATTGATTATTCGCTGGTTGAAGCATCGCTGGATCTGGGCGCCCGACCGCTAAAAACGTTCTTTAGCGTGATCGTGCCGTTGACCAAAGGGGGCATTATCGCCGGCTCCATGCTGGTGTTTATCCCGGCGGTGGGTGAGTTCGTGATCCCGGAACTGCTCGGTGGCCCGGACAGCATTATGATTGGTCGTGTCCTGTGGCAGGAGTTCTTTAATAACCGCGACTGGCCGGTGGCCTCGGCGGTGGCGATTATTATGTTGCTGCTGCTGATAGTGCCGATCATGTGGTTCCATAAACATCAGCAGAAACAGATGGGAGATAACGCATGAACAACTTGCCGGTAGTGCGTTCCCCGTGGCGTATTTTGATTCTGGTGCTGGGGTTCACGTTCCTCTATGCGCCGATGCTGATGCTGGTCATTTATTCATTTAACAGCTCCAAACTGGTGACCGTGTGGGCCGGGTGGTCAACACGCTGGTATAGCGAGTTGTTCCATGATGACGCCATGATGAGCGCCGTGGGTCTGAGCCTGACCATTGCCGCCTGCGCCGCCACAATGGCGGCGATCCTTGGGACGATTGCGGCAGTAGTGATGGTGCGCTTTGGCCGTTTCCGTGGCGCCAACGGCTTTGCGTTTATGATTACCGCACCGTTGGTGATGCCGGATGTGATCACCGGGCTCTCGCTGTTGCTGCTGTTTGTTGCCCTTGGTCATGCGATTGGCTGGCCGTCGGATCGCGGCATGCTCACTATCTGGCTGGCGCATGTGACCTTCTGTACGGCTTATGTCGCGGTGGTTATCTCCTCTCGTCTGCGTGAACTCGACAGGTCAATTGAGGAGGCGGCGATGGACCTTGGCGCGACGCCGCTGAAAGTGTTCTTTGTTATTACGCTGCCGATGATCATGCCAGCGATTATCTCTGGCTGGCTGCTGGCGTTTACGCTGTCACTCGACGATCTGGTTATCGCCAGCTTCGTGTCTGGCCCGGGGGCGACAACGCTGCCGATGCTGGTCTTCTCCAGCGTGCGTATGGGGGTGAATCCGGAGATCAACGCCCTGGCAAGCCTGATTCTGGGCGTCGTGGGGATTGTTGGTTTAATCGCCTGGTATCTGATGGCGCGCGCGGAAAAGCAGCGAGTGCGCGATATCCAGCGTGCAAGACAGGGATAATGATTCTAGAATCTTAAACGTTGTGTCGCAGATGCCGCGCTTGTCGCGGCATTTTTCACAGGGAATACAGCACATTGGGATTCTTTACTAAAGCACATCAGTCGCACGCTCGTCCGAATGTACCCGCACTGGTACAGGTGGCGGCTATCGCCATTATTCTGATCCGCTGCGTGGATGTCTTCATGCTCTGCAATGTGCTGGGCGTACGGGGGATGATTGACTTCGTGGTACGCAGTGCACAAACCTGGAGCCTGACGCTGATTTTCTTCGGCAGCCTGGTGTTGGTCTTCGTTGAAATTCTCTGTGCCTTTTCCGTGGTGAAGGGGCGAAACTGGGCGCGCTGGCTGTATCTGTTAACACAAATTATCGCCACAGGTTACCTGTGGGCAGCCTCGCTGGGGTATGGTTATCCTGAGCTGTTCAGTATCGCTGGCGAATCGAAACGTGAGATTTTCCGTACGCTCATGATGCAGAAAATGCCCGACCTGCTGGTCCTGTTCCTGCTGTTTGTCCCTTCCCCCAGCCGACGCTTTTTCCGTCTGCAATAACGGGGTACAATCGCCGCCCCGCAATGAAGAAGGTTTTATTATGCAGTGCGCACTCTTTGACGCCAGGCGCTGTCACTCCTGTCAGTGGATTGAACAACCGACTGGCGACCAACTCTGTGCAAAAATGACCGATCTCCGCACCCTGCTGGCGGATTTACCGGTAGCGGAATGGTGCGCGCCGGTTAGCGGGCCGGAGCAAGGGTTTCGTAATAAAGCCAAGATGGTAGTGAGCGGCAGCGTGGAGAAACCGCTGCTTGGTATGTTACATCGCGACGGCACACCGGAAGATCTGACCGATTGCCCGCTCTATCCCGCCTCGTTTCAGGCGGTTTTCGCCGTCCTTAAACCTTTTATTGCCCGTGCGGGCCTAACGCCCTACAACGTGGCGCGTAAACGCGGTGAACTTAAATACCTGCTCTTAACCGAAAGCCAGCACACGGGCGGTATGATGCTGCGCTTTGTGCTGCGCTCACAGGCCAAACTTGAGCAGCTACGTGCCGCGCTGCCGTGGTTACAGGCGCAGTTGCCGCAGCTTCACGTGATTTCGGTGAATATCCAGCCGGTACATATGGCCATTATGGAAGGGGAGACGGAAATCTTTCTGACTGAGCAGCAGGCGCTGGCGGAAAATTTCAACGGCGTGCCGCTGTGGATCCGCCCGCAGAGTTTCTTTCAGACCAATCCGGTCGTCGCCAGCGCGCTGTACGCCACGGCACGTGAGTGGGTGAGGGCGTTGCCGGTACGCCATATGTGGGACTTGTTTTGCGGCGTAGGCGGTTTTGGCCTGCATTGTGCCACACCGGAGATGACGCTTACCGGTATCGAAATTGCGCCGGAGGCGATTGCTTGCGCGAAGCAGTCTGCGGCTGAGCTGGGGCTGACCGATTTGCACTTTCAGGCGCTGGACTCCACCCAATTCGCGACCGCTCAGCCAGACGCCCCGCAACTGGTGCTGGTAAACCCGCCGCGTCGTGGGATTGGCCAGGCGCTTTGTGATTACCTGAGCCGGATGGCGCCCCCCTATATTGTCTACTCAAGCTGCAATGCGCAGACGATGGCGAAAGACCTGCAGGCGCTGGCGGGATATCGCATAGAGCGAGTGCAACTGTTTGATATGTTCCCCCACACGGCGCATTACGAAGTGCTGACACTTCTGGTGAAATGTTCTGCGGTTTAAGGCATTCGCTCATCAGGGGGACTGACTATGCGCGTGCCATCTCGTTACTTATTTCCTCTTCAGCCTGCCGCACCGGGGGCTGGCGTGGTGGGATTCGCCGTTCTGTTTGCGCTGCTGGCCGGGGGGCTTTACGGTGTTTATTGCCTGGTGCGTGATTTTGTGAACACGGGCAATCCTGTTATTTTCGCCGTTGCGCTGTTTATGGTTCTGCTGAGCGTTTCCGGGGTGATACACGGGCGTAAGCGGCGTGCAAGGCTCGCGGCGCTGGCACAGGCGCGTCAGGGTGAAAGTATCTGTCAGTTTGCGCGGGCGTTTAATCTGCGCGACGTGGACGCCTGGGTCATTCGCGCCGTCTGGGATACGGTGATGGCGTGGGGCGGGAGCGAGCTTGCGCGGCTGAATTTCCCCCTGCAGGCAGATGACAGGCTGGAAATTTTTGCTTTAGACGATAAGGAAGCGCTTTTTGATGTGCTCTCTGATGCGGCGACGAGGGCCGGACGCACCCTCGATAATCTTGAGAATAACCCCTTTCAGCCATTCAATACGCTGCGCGATATGGTGATGGCCTTGAATGCACAGCCCATGACGCCAGAGCGGCAACAAAAAAGAGACGTCGCTCTGGATTAGGGTAAACCGTGGGTGCAGCCCGGCCAGTGACCCCCGGCAATGCTGTCAGGGGGGCAGGCGGAGAGATTATTCGCCCATGCCGTCCGATTTTTTCTTCATCATGTCCTCGTCTTTGCCCATGGTCCCTTTTTTCGCTTTATCGCCGTGCTTCATCGTGCTCTCTTTTTTGGCCATCCCGTCATGTTTCATCGGTGTCTTTTTCTTCATCATGGTGCTGTCATCCTGCTTTTTCATTCCGTCCTGGCTCATCGCGTCGGCGGCATGGGCGCCAGCCATCCCAAAGGCACAGAGGGCGGCGAGGGTGAGGATCATCTTTTTCATGGTGGTTTCCTTGCAAGGTGAGAGGGGTGTCACCTGACTCTCTTGCATGAACCGGGAAAGTATGGGTGACAGGCCGCAGCTTACGCCTGGACTGGTCACAACTTCCTCACGGAAATATAAATTATTTGTGATAACTCAATGCTCGACTATTGGGTAAGCTAATAAAGAGAGACGCTACCGGAACGGGCTATGGAAACCGCAAAAAAAATACTGCTGGTCGAAGATGATCGGGATATTGCTGGCCTGCTGCGGCTTAATTTGCAGGACGAGGGCTACCAGATTGTTCATGAAGAGGATGGGGCACGCGCGCTCGCCCAGCTTGAAAAGACCGACTGGGACGCGGTGATCCTCGATCTGATGCTGCCGAATGTCGACGGACTGGAGATTTGCCGCCGCATCCGCCAGATGACCCGCTATCTACCGGTCATTATTATCAGCGCCCGAACCAGCGAAACTCACCGGGTTCTGGGGCTGGAAATGGGGGCGGACGATTATCTGGCGAAGCCGTTTTCAGTACTGGAACTGGTGGCGAGGGTAAAGGCGTTGTTTCGTCGCCAGGAGGCGATGGGGCGTAATCTTCGTCTGGATATGGGCAGTATTGCCTGTCACGGTTTAACCATAGACCCCCTTCCTCGCGAGGTACGTCTGCGCGGCGAGTTGATTGATCTGACGCCGCGTGAGTTCGATCTGCTCTACTGGTTTGCCCGTCACCCCGGCGAGGTTTTTTCCCGTCTGGCGCTACTCGACCAGGTGTGGGGATATCAGCATGAGGGCTATGAGCACACGGTTAATACTCATATCAACCGCCTACGCATGAAGATCGAAAAGGACGCCGCCGCACCGGAAATTATTCTTACCGTCTGGGGTAAAGGTTATAAATTTGCCGTTTCGGAGCGTGAGGTGGAATGATGCGTCGTTTAAGTCTGACTCAGCGCCTGACGCTGGTTTTTACTGTACTACTCCTGCTCTGCGCCGCCGCAGCCTGTAGCGTGCAACTCTACAGTAGCACCCGTTATGGCGATGCGATGGTGCAACGGCTTTCTGCGGGGCTTGCTCAGCAAATTGCCAGCAGTGAGCCGCTGCTTGATTCGCAGGGCAAAGTGAATCGCCAGACGCTGAAATCCTTGTTTGATCGCCTGATGACGCTCAACCCCAGCGTCGAGCTGTACATGATCTCTCCGGAAGGCGACTTGCTGGCTGATGCCGCGCCGCCGGGGCATCTTCGTCGCGAACATATCGATATTGCCCCGTTGCAGCGCTTTTTATCCGGTGCTGCCTGGCCGGTTTACGGTGACGATCCGCGCAGTGTCGACAAACAAAAAGTCTTTAGCGTGTCGCCGATTCGCCTGGATGGTCAGTTGCGGGGTTATCTTTATATTATTCTGCAGGGCGAGAACCTGAACGCGCTGGCGGATACGGCCTGGCAAAAAGCGCTGTGGAGCGCATTGCTGTGGTCTTTGCTGTTAGTGGCGGTGTTTGGCGCGCTGGCAGGCGGTCTTACCTGGTGGTGGGTGACGCGCCCGGTGAAGAAATTGACCCGCGAGGTGCGTGGGCTGGAGCAGGACAGCATCAGCGCCATCAAGCAACTGGCGGCGCGAGTGCCGGATCCGGGAGCGGGAAATGAAGTCGCGGTCCTGGAAAACGCCTTTATCGAGCTTTCCCGGCAGATAGCCAGCCAGTGGGATCAACTGGCGGACAATGACCGCCAGCGACGTGAGTTCGTTGCCAACATTTCGCATGATTTGCGTACCCCGCTGACCTCACTACTGGGGTATCTGGAAACCCTTTCAGTGAAGGGCGGACATGTAACGCCGGAAGAGTCGAAGCATTATTTGGGTATCGCCTTGCGCCAGGGCAACAAAGTCCGGCACCTGTCTCAACAGCTATTTGAACTGGCGCGGCTGGAACATGGTGGCATCAAACCGCAGCCGGAACCTTTCTCGATGGCGGAGCTTCTGCAGGATGTGGCACAGAAATTCGATCTGATGGCGGAAACGCGCGACATCCGATTACTGTTGGAGTTGCCCACCAACCTGCCGCTGGTGTATGCCGATTTGTCGATGATGGAACGGGTGCTTACCAATTTGCTGGATAATGCGGTGCGCCATACGCCCAACGGTGGGAAGATTTATCTGCGCGCCCGTCAGCAGGATGACCAGCTTATTGTAGAGGTTGAGGACAACGGGGCCGGAGTACCGGGTGCGCTGCGGGCTACGTTGTTCCAGCGCCCGTCGGTGCTGGACAAGGCCAGTGCGGGAGAGTCGCGCGGCGGGCTGGGGCTGATGATTGTCCGGCGTATGCTGCAACTGCACGGTGGCGATATCCGTCTGGTGGATGCGCAACCGGGTTCCTGTTTCCGCTTTACGCTGCCGTTTCAGGGAGCGTGAGAGCATAAAAAAAGCCGCAATATGCGGCTTTTTACTGTTTGATTCTGATTACTGCGGGAACCACTGGTCGCTGATTTTCTGGTAAGTGCCGTCAGCCTTGATGGCAGCCAGGGCCGCGTTCAGTTTTTCCAGCAGGGCTTTGTTATCCGGACGTACCGCGATGCCAAGACCCGTGCCGAAGTACTGCGGATCGGTTACTTTCGGGGTAGCAATACCCAGTTGCGGGTTGGTTTTCAGCCACTCGTTGACCACTGCGGTATCACCGAACACCCCATCGATACGGCCATTTTTCAGGTCGATAATCGCGTTCTGATAGCTGTCATAAGCGACCGTTTTCACTTCCGGGTGTTTGTCCTGCAGGTATTTCTGATGCGTGGTGCCGTTTTCCATACCAATACGTTTGCCTTTCAGATCATCGAAGGTTTTATACGCATCTTTTTTGGCGATAACCACGGCGGAGTTGGCGTAGTACGGCTCGGTGAAGGAGACCTGTTTGCTACGCTCCGGGGTGATATCCATGCCGGAGATGACCGCGTCATATTTCTTGAATTTCAGAGACGGGATCAGGCTGTCAAAGGCGTGGTTAGTGAAGGTACAGTCTGCTTTCATCTGCGCGCACAGCGCGTTTGCCAGGTCGATATCAAAACCGACAATCTTGTTATTCGCATCCATGGATTCAAACGGTGGGTAGGTAGCAGAGACACCGAAATTGATTTTGTCTGCGGCGGTTGCGCCAGCAGCGAAAGAGGCAAGCAGTGCGGCCAGAATCAGTTTTTTCATTTTTGGAACTCCTGTCTGTCAATCTTATTGTTTTGCGGTTGCCGTGTCTGAGGCATGGGGCTAACAATGCCATTTAATGAATTTATATGCAATATATTTGATTAATTATTTTATTTTTCACATAAAAAAAGCGAGTACTTAATAAGTTACTCGCTTTCTTGGTTACTATTTATGCAGTTTCGCCTGGTTTAGTTGCGGCGTTCAAATGCCAGTGCTTTACGCTCAATCAGACGCATCATCAGGGTCAGCAGACCATTAACGATAAGATAAATCGCCCCGGCCGCACCAAAGACCATTACGTCGTAAGTGCGTCCGTACAGCAACTGCCCGTGTCCCATCACTTCCATCAGCGTAATGGTATAGGCCAGCGATGTACTTTTGAACACCAGTACCACTTCGTTCGAATAGGACGATAAGGCGCGTTTGAATGCATACGGCAGCAGAATCGCCAGCGTGTCTTTCTTGCTCATCCCCAGCGCGCTACAGGACTGCCACTGGCCTTGCGGAATGGCGCGGATCGCCCCGTAAAACAGCAGCGTGGTATAGGCCGCGCTGTTCAACGAGAGCGCCAGCAAGGCACACAGCCAGGGTTCCGACAGCAGGTGCCAGATAACCGGGTATTCCTGCAGCACCGGGAACTGCCCCGGACCGTAGTAAATCAGGAAGATCTGCACCAGCAGCGGGGTGCCGGTAAACAGGGTGATGTACCCGCGCACAACCCATGAAAGCACGGGCGTTTTCAGGGTCAGCACAATGGTGAAGAGCAGCGAGAGAATCAGCGCGGCAATCAGCGACGCCACGGTCAGCGTCAGACTGGTGTGCAGGCCTTTCAGCAGCTCAGGTAAGTACTCAAGCATCAGTCTGGTCTCCGTTCAAAGCGTGTAGCGCGCAGATCAATACGCTTAAGGATCCACTGACTGAGCAGGGTGACCACCAGATAAATCGCTGCCGCCACGATGTACCAGGTAAACGGCTCCTGAGTACGGGTAGCGATACTTTTGGTTTGCAACATCAGGTCATTAACGCTAATAAGCGACACCAGCGCGGTATCTTTCAACAGCACCAGCCACTGGTTGCCAAGGCCCGGCAACGCATGACGCCACATTTGCGGCATCACCAGACGGAAGAAAATGGCGCTTTTTGACAGCCCCAGCGCCTGGCCCGATTCCCACTGACCTTGCGGTACCGCTTTTAACGCGCCGCGCAAAGTCTGCGAAGCATAGGCGGAGTAGAGCAAGGACAGGGCAATCACGCCGCAGAAGAACGGGCTGACGTCAAAATTCTCGATCTGCACCTGAATCGGGATCTGAACGAATCCGAGATTGAGGGTGAAACCGTCAGAAAGGAGTAACAATAGCTGTGACGAGCCGAAATAGATAAACAGCACGACCAGGATTTCTGGTAAGCCGCGCAAAATGGTGACCAGCGCTGAGCCAGCCCACGCAACGGGACGCCATTTGGCTGACTCCCATACCGCAAAGATCATCGCCAGAACCAGGCCGATGACCAGTGCGCAAACGGCAAGGCCGACGGTCATCCCGGCGGCGCTTGCTAATGGAAAAAGTTCATTCATCAAGGATTACTTCTGGAACCATTTGTTGTAGATGGTTTCGTAGGTGCCATCTTTCTTCACTTTTTCCAGCGCAGTGTTGAATTTCTGCTGCAACTCAGTGTTGCCCTGACGAACCGCGATACCCAGGCCGGTGCCGAAGTACTCTTTATCCGTGACTTTGTCGCCAACAGCGGCCAGCTTGTCGTTCGCTTTCAGCCATTCGGTAACAACCGCCGTGTCACCAAAGACGGCGTCGATACGGCCATTCTGCAGATCAAGTTTGGCATTCTGATAGCTGTCGTAAGGAACGGTGGTGATTTCCGGGTGTTTATCGTTGATGAATTTCTGGTGAGTGGTGCCGTTCTGCACGCCCACTTTTTTGCCTTTCAGGGCATCAATACTGGTGTATTTCCCGGTTTGACCCACGAACAGCGCGGAGTTGTCATAGTATGGGGTGGTAAACAGAACCTGTTTCTCACGCTCTGGGGTGATGTCCATACCGGCCATCACGGCGTCGAAACGACGGAATTTCAGGCTGGGGATCAGGCTGTCGAACGCCTGGTTGGTGAAGGTACAGGTGGCATCAATCTCTTTACAGAGCGCGTTTGCCAGATCCACGTCAAAACCGACGATTTTGTTGTTGGCGTCGGTCGATTCAAACGGAGGGTAGCTTGCTTCGGTGGCGAAACGGATAGTCTGCGCTGCGGAAGCAGACAGGCTGACGCTTGCAAGCAGCGCGGCGATCAATACTTTTTTCATTGTCATTTCCCCGAGAACTCAGTGAGATAAATAATATTTAAACGCGTCGGTCTGCGGCGTGGCGAAGCAGCTCGCATCCCCTTGTTCGATAATGTGACCGTTTTCCATATAGACCACGCGGCTGGCGGTTTTGCGCGCCACTTCCACTTCATGGGTCACGATAACCTGCGTAATTCCGGTTTCTGCCAGTTCACGGATGATGCTGACGATTTGCGCGGTAATTTCCGGGTCCAGCGCGGCCGTCGGTTCATCAAACAGCAGTACCTGCGGCTCCATCATCAGGGCGCGGGCAATAGCGACACGCTGCTGCTGGCCGCCGGAAAGATGCAACGGATAACGATCGCTGTAGGGCTTAAGACGTAAACGTTCCAGCAGTTTGTCCGCACGGGCGAGCGCCTGATCTTTACTCAGACTCAGCACGCGGCAGGGGGCTTCAATCAGGTTCTGGGCTACCGTTAAGTGCGGCCAAAGATTGTATTGCTGAAACACCATGCCCACGTTTTGACGTAAATCGCGAATCGCTTTGTCAGAAGGGGCTTTAGCAAAATCGAAATGATTGCCTGCGATGCTTAACTGACCGGAGCGCGGCATCTCAAGCAGGTTCAAAACGCGTAATAAAGAGCTCTTACCCGCGCCGCTCGGGCCAAGTAGCACAAGCGTTTCACCCTGCGGGCAGTCAAGCGTAATGTCAAAGAGCGCCTGGTGTGCGCCATAGAAGCAGTTAATGCCGTTTAATTTTATACTCATCGAGGCAATCTAATAGCAATTGAGGCCGCAAATAGTAACGTTCACAGAATAGTTATGCAATATTTGTGCGTTAAAACTTAAATATAAACCGCATTCAGACTTAAACTTAGCACAAAATACCGGGGCGTGAGGGAAGCAGGTATAAATGTCGGCATTCACGAGGGAATGCCAGACATTTTGCGGGGATTAATGCATATTTCCCCTTTTCATAGGCATAACGTTATCTATGTTCAACAGACTGGCGTAATGTTCCGGCCGGAGCATGAGCTGTCCCGCCGAGGTAACGCACATCATCTACTGCCCAGCACTGACCTTCACGGATCATCAGCACTTCATCCTGCCAGCTCTGAGAACCCTGGGTCAGGGTGACCCGCAGTGGGATGTTTCGCGCATCGGTGTTCGGGATCGTGGAGGCGCTGGCGACGCTGGCTTTCTCTGGCATCACGGTTCTGCTGGAGAACGGATCGGATTTCAGCAGCGTGGTGTTGCGATTATCTTTGCTGGCTGCGGTGAGCGAAGCAGCCAGATCGTCGCTCAGGTAGGGACGCAGTGCGGAAAAATCATTACTGCGGTGCTCAATGCGATAATCGTAAAATTTTTGGGCAACAGTATCGGGGCCGCCTTCGATACAAGGGCCACTGCGGGTACCGATATCCTTAAACGCTGGTGTAACCGTGGTACAGGCGCTCAGCAGCAGCGCGCACGGTAAAACGAGAGTCAAAGCAGAGTAGCGCATATTGATTTCCTTATTTTCTCTTCGGATATAACCACCTTTCAAGAATAGTGTATTGCTTCGATAATGTGCTTTATAACGCACTGAGTATCAAAAAGGAGATAATGATGCAATTTTCAACAACACCCACCCTTGAAGGCCAGCCGATTATCGAATACTGCGGCGTGGTCACCGGCGAGGCGATTCTGGGGGCTAATATTTTTCGCGACTTTTTTGCGGGTATTCGCGATATCGTCGGCGGACGTTCAGGCGCCTATGAAAAAGAGTTGCGTAAAGCGCGTGAGATTGCGTTTTACGAGATGGGCGAACAGGCAAAAGCGCTGGGTGCGAATGCTATCGTGGGTATCGATATCGATTATGAAACGGTGGGCAAAGACAGCAGCATGCTGATGGTGAGTGTAAGCGGTACGGCGGTGAAAACACGTTGATGAGCCGTTTTTTATCCTTACTGCTATTGACGCTGCTCCTGGCGGGATGTGCGGGTGAGAAGGGGATCGTCGATAAAGACGGCTACCAGCTCGATACCCGCCGTCAGGCGCAGGCGGCGTACCCGCGTATCAAAGTGCTGGTGGTGCACTACACGGCGGATGATTTTGATGTTTCGCTGGCGACGCTCACGGATAAGCAGGTGAGTTCACACTATTTAATTCCGGCGCGCCCACCTGTACACCACGGTAAGCCGCGTATCTGGCAACTGGTGCCAGAAAGTGAGCTGGCCTGGCATGCGGGTATCAGCTACTGGCGTAACGCGACGCGAATCAATGACACCTCTATCGGTATTGAGCTGGAAAACCGTGGCTGGCAAAACGTGGCCGGAGTGAAGCGATTTACTCCCTTTGAGCCTGAACAAATTGCCGCGCTGGTGCCGCTGATGAAAGACATTGTCAGCCGTTACAATATCCCGCCACAAAACGTGGTGGCGCATGCAGATATCGCCCCACAGCGCAAAGATGATCCGGGGCCGCTTTTCCCGTGGCGTGAACTGGCGGCACAGGGGATAGGGGCATGGCCGGATGCCGCGCGTGTGGCATTTTATCTGAATGGGCGCTCGCCGTATGAAGCGGTGGATACCGCCTCACTGCTCGATCTGCTGGCGCGCTATGGTTACGAAGTGAAACCGGACATGACCCCAGCGCAACAAAAAAGGGTGATCATGGCTTTTCAAATGCATTTCCGGCCCGCACTGTGGAACGGGGCTGCTGATGCGCAAACGCAGGCGATTGCCGAGGCGTTGCTGGAAAAATATGGTCAGGGGTGACGATGTGTATGGGAAGTCCGTTTAGCGCGGCAACTTGCCATGGTCGCGCAGCCAGTATGCGGTGCGCGAAATGCCTTCATCAACGCTGATAACCGGCTCATAGCCCAGCTCGTCTTTTGCCCGGCGGATATCCAGCGTGAAATCAAAGTTCAGCTTGGATACCCCATAATGGGTGAGGGCAGGTTCTTTCGCTGATTTGTCGCCGAAACGTTCCATACTGCGTGCGATCATATCCAGCATCGCATAAGGCACGGAGCGGATGCGGCAGTCCATCCCCAAATCGTCAATCAACTTTTGCACGATGCTGCGTAAAGTGCGCGGCTCGCCGTTGGTGATGTTGTAGGCCCGCCCGGAGGGGAGCGCATCACAGGCGGGCTGGCTTGCCAGCCACATCGCATGTACCGCGTTTTCGTAGTAGGTCATATCGACCAGCGCTTGCCCACCGCGCGGCAATAAGATACTGCGGTAGTGGTGCATCATCTGCGCCAGGCGGGGGATGAAAACTTTATCGTGCGGCCCGAACAGACTCTGCGGGCGTAAAACCGTAAATCGCGTGTTGGGGTTGGCCTGCGCGAGCAGTTGAATCACCTCTTCGCTGGCGGCTTTGCTGCGGGCGAACTCGTTGGCTAAACGCGCCGGACGGAAATCCTCACGGATGTCGTGATGATGGTGGTAGTCGAAATAAAGCGAAGGCGATGAAATATGGATGAAGTTGCGTACGCCCCAGGCCACGGCCCATTCGCCAAGGCGACGGGTTGCCCGGACATTCGCCAGGTCGAACGCTGCCTGAGTACCCCAGGGAGAGGTAAAACTGGAGCAGTGCCACAGGGTATCCACGCCGGCGAGCATCATTTTGGCCTGCGAAGAGACCAGCTCGGTCAGATCGGCGTGAATAAACTCAGCGCCCATTTTTGTCAGCAACTCACCCATGGCTTTGTTGCGGCCCGTTGCGCGTACGCTAATGCCTTTTTGACGCAAATATTCGACGGCGTTTCGGCCTAAACCGCTGGTTGCGCCTGTGACCAGAACCTTCATAGCAATCCACTATAGTGACCCGCAATCATTGCGTGCGCATTCTTCCGTGAAATACGGCGGTATGCAATGGGAAACGTGAAAGAATAATGTCTGAATTTACTTTTTTTCTGCGTTTTGTTCTGCCAGTCGCGCAATACGCCGTGCCATGCCCCGAAAAATAAACAGGTGTGCGGGGATCATCAGTAACCAGTAGAGGAGCCCGGGCATACCGTGTGGATGCCACCAGGCGCGCACATCGAGCAGGCGGTGATGGCCTTTGTCGGTGAGGGTAAAGCTCAGGCGACCGAGCCCCGGCGCTTTCATCCCAAACAGCAGTGCCAGTTGCTCTTGCGGCTCGGCGATAATCACTTTCCAGCTATCGACCTGATCGCCAGGCTGCAAAAACGGACGTTGCGGACGGCCTTTCGCCAGACGATGGCCGATCAGATGGTCCAGCGCGGCGCGGGTTTGCCAGAGAATATTGCCAAAAAAGTAGCGCTCTTTACCGCCGATCTGGTTAACCACCGCCCACAGAGCGTCGAGGCTGGCGGCGGTTTCAACAGTAAAGCCCGCCTGTTTGGGAAAATAGCCGTATTGTGGACGCCAGCGCGCAAATGCCTGCGGGGAGTAGCCCCAGTCGCTGGAATTCACCAGTTTCTCCTCTTCGCGAAGCGTGCGACGAACCGCCTCGTCGAAAGTGATCAGGGTTTGCGGGATGAGTTCGCGAAGGGGACCATCATCAGCCAGCAAGTCGTGCTTTAAGCCCTGAATCAGCGCGCGCGCGATGGTCGGCGGCACCGACGTAATGACCTGTAAAAACCAGACAGAGATAAGCCGGGTGGGGAGAGGGATGGGGATCAGCGGCCGGGTCACGCCGCTGACCGCCATAAAATGTTCAAACTGTTGCTGGTAGCTCAGCGTTTCGGGGCCGGCGGCCTCGAAAACCCGATGCTCCTGCGACGGGTGGTGGCGCAACTCCAGCAGATAATGCAGCAGATTCTCCAGCGCAATCGGGGTCGTACGTGAACGTACCCACAGCGGCGGCGTCAATACCGGCAGGTTGTAAACCATATCGCGCATCACTTCAAACGCGGCCGAACCTGCGCCAACGATAATTCCGGCGCGCAGTTCCGTAACAGGAGCCCCCGCGTCACGCAGGATATCGCCGGTGAGCTGGCGGGCAATCAGGTGACTGGAATCACTGGATCCTTTGGCCTGGAGTGAGCTGAGAAAAATCACCTGCCGGACCGGGCATTGCCGCAGTGCATCGCGCACGTTGAGGGCTATTTGTCGCTCCTGGGCGACAAAATCGCCGCTCTCGCCCATGCTGTGCACCAGGAAATAGAGCGTATCGATACCCTGAAGCAACGCCGGCAGATTGTCCGGCCAGATAAGATCCGTTTCATGACAGCTTACCCCCGGCAACTGCTGCTTTTGCAGACGAGAGAGTTGGCGTGCCACCGCGAGAATCTCATGACCCTGCTGACTTAACGCCTGGATCAGGTGCTGACCAATGTAGCCACTGGCCCCGAGCACCAGAATACGTTGCGGCACACCCGACTCCTTAACGCTGCAAAAACGCCTGCCAGTGCGAAACGACATTGGCAAGCTGCTCGCGGCTGACGTCCAGATGGGTCACCAGGCGTACAATCGGTGAAGCGTTAATCAGTACATCGCGTTCATGCATAAAGGCACCGAGCGCCGCCGCGTTTTCTTCCCCTACGCGGACAAACAGCATATTGGTGTCATTGCGCATCACGTCGGCGCCAATTTCACGCAACTGCGTCGCCAGCCAGGCTGCGTTGTCGTGATCTTCTTTCAGTCGCTGGACATTATGCTCAAGCGCGTAGAGACCGGCTGCCGCCAGTATCCCGGCCTGACGCATGCCACCGCCGGTCATTTTACGCCAGCGAGTGGCGCGCCTGATGTAGTCCTTGCTTCCCACCAGCAGTGACCCGACGGGCGTGCCAAGACCTTTGGAGAGGCAAATGGTGAACGAGTCGCAGTATTGAGTGATGTCGCGCAGCGCGCAGCCATATTCCACTACGGCATTGAAAATGCGTGCGCCATCAACATGCAACGCAAGGTTATGCTGACGGGTGAATTCCCACGCCTGGCGCAGGTAGTCTCGCGGCAGGACTTTCCCGTTGTGGGTGTTTTCCAGGCTTAGCAGCCGGGTGCGGGCAAAGTGGATATCGTCCGGTTTGATCTTCATGGCCACTTTATCGAGCGGCAGGCTGCCGTCAGGCGCAGCGTCGATCGGCTGTGGCTGGATACTGCCCAGTACCGCGGCGCCACCGGCTTCGTAGAGGTAATTGTGCGCGGCCTGACCGACAATGTACTCTTCCCCTCGCTCGCAATGGCTGAGCAACGCCACCAGGTTTGCCTGGGTACCCGTAGGCAAAAACAACGCCGCTTCCTTGCCGCCCAGTTCAGCCGCATAACGCTGCAGTTCATTGACGGTCGGGTCATCCCCGTAAACATCGTCCCCGACCGGCGCTGTCAGCATCTGTTCCAGCATGGCGCGCCCCGGACGGGTAACGGTATCACTGCGTAAATCGATCACGATAATTTCCTTATTTACTGGCGGTAGTGCCTCCTGTTTTACCTGAGCCAGTTCGTTTTCGCCAGTTCCATCACCTCATCGCCGCGTCCGTTGATAATGGCGCGCAACATATAAAGGCTAAAGCCTTTGGCCTGTTCCAGTTTGATTTGCGGCGGGATAGCCAGCTCTTCTTTCGCTACCACTACATCGACCAACACCGGGCCATCAATCGAAAACGCCCGTTGGAGCGCTTCATCCACATCGGCGGATTTTTCCACCCGGATACCGGTTATCCCGCATGCTTCGGCAATACGGGCGAAATTGGTATCGTGCAGCTCTGTACCATCGGTGAGGTAGCCACCGGCTTTCATCTCCATCGCCACAAAACCGAGCACACTATTGTTAAAAACGATAATTTTGACAGGCAGCTTCATCTGTACCACGGAGAGAAAATCCCCCATCAGCATGCTAAAACCGCCATCGCCGCACATCGCCACCACCTGGCGTTGCGGATGCGTCGCTTTCGCCCCCAGAGCCTGCGGCATCGCATTGGCCATCGACCCGTGGTTGAACGACCCCAGCAGACGGCGCTTACCGTTCATTTTCAGATAACGCGCGGCCCAGACGGTAGGCGTGCCTACATCGCAGGTGAAAATGGCGTCGTCGCTGGCGAAGTGGCTAATCTGTTGCGCCAGATATTGCGGATGGATGGCTTTCTCACTGGGTTTTGCCAGATCGTCCAGGCCTTTGCGTGCATCACGGTAATGCTCCAGCGCTTTGTCCAGAAAGCGACGATCGGTTTTTTCTTCCAGCAGCGGAAGCAGGGCGGTGAGGGTGGCATTGATATCGCCCACCAGCGCCATATCTACTTTACTGTGTGCGCCAATGCTGCCCGGATTGATATCAATCTGAATGATTTTGGCATCCGTGGGATAAAAAGCGCGATAGGGGAACTGGGTACCGAGCAGGATTAACGTATCGGCATTCATCATGGTATGGAAACCCGATGAGAAGCCAATTAACCCGGTCATACCGACATCGTACGGGTTGTCATACTCCACATGTTCTTTACCGCGCATGGCATGCACAACTGGGGCTTTCAGTTTGCCGGCAAATTCAATCAGCGCACGGTGCGCGCCCGCGCAACCGCTGCCGCACATCAGGGCAATATTGCTGGAATAACGCAGCAGCTGCGCCAGTTTTTTTAATTCTTCCTCCGTGGGCACCACGACTGGCTGCGGAGCCGGATACCAGTGGCTGCTGGCGGTCTCCGGCGCCGGTTTCAACGCCACATCGCCGGGTAAGACGACGACGGAAACGCCACGATTAAGCACGGCTTTGCGCATGGCGATGGCCAGCACCTGCGGGATCTGTTCGGGTGTGGAGACAAGCTCACAATAGTGGCTGCATTCACGGAACAACTCTTGCGGGTGGGTCTCCTGAAAATAACCGCTGCCGATTTCGCTGGAGGGAATATGGGCGGCAATCGCCAGCACCGGCACGTGGTTGCGATGACAGTCGAACAGCCCGTTAATCAGATGCAGGTTGCCAGGCCCACAGGAACCCGCACAGACCGCCAGCTCACCGGTGAGTTGTGCTTCCGCGCCTGCCGCAAAGGCGGCGACCTCTTCATGACGTGTCGACATCCAGTCAATGGTGCCCATGCGGTTAAGGCTGTCACTCAATCCGTTTAACGAATCTCCGGTTACCCCCCAAATGCGTTTCACGCCTGCCTGTTCAAGTGTACTGGCGATATATGCGGCCACAGTCTGTTTCATCGTTACGCCTCCATGTTGTTGTTCCGTCTACAAGCGTAGTCGATGAAATGTCATTAATTGTGCGTAAATTGCCCCTAATTAGTTAGGGCTTTATTTATTTTCATATTAGGAATAATCTGCTTTTGTCGAATAAAAATAGGAATCATTTCAAATGGTTAAATCATTGTTAAATTCTGTTAATAAGATGTTGGCACATGAAGATTTTGGGCGTCTGCTGCTGCGTTTGACTGTGGGTGGATTAATGTTGTTCCACGGCCTTCATAAACTCATTGGCGGTATTGATGGTATTGCGGGGATGCTGGTGGCGAAAGGTTTACCGGGTTTTATCGCGTATGGCGTGCTGATCGGGGAAGTGGTTTGCCCGGCCCTGATTATTCTCGGCATTCTGCTGCGACCAGCGGCCCTGGTACTGGCCTTTACGATGGTGGTTGCATGGCTGATGGTCGACGTAAGCGCCACCTTTGAATTGGAAAAAACCGGCGCATGGGCGATTGAAAGCCTGGTCTATTTCTTTGTTGCGGCGCTGGCACTGGCCTTCCTGGGCGCGGGGCGTTACTCCGTTGCGCCAGCTGAGTGGCGTTGAGGCATAAAAAAAGCCCTTCCTGAAAAGGAAGGGCTTTCGCTTATCAGGATTCTGGCGTTTATGCCAGAACCAGATCGCTTTCCGGGTGGCAGGAGCAGGCCAGAACATACCCCTCAGCAATTTCCTGTGGTGTCAGTGTCATGGTGCTGGTGACGCTGTACTTACCGGATATCACCTTCGTTTTACACGAACCGCAGACACCTGCGCGACAGGCGGCATTGACCGGCACCTTGTTACTTTCGAATGCTTCCAGCAATGTGGTGCCAACCGGGCCGTAAAACGCTTTCGCGGGTTGCAGTTTCGTAAATTTCAGCCCGCTGGTTGCCGCTTCGGCCACGGGGGTGAAGAACTTCTCGTTAAAGAACTGCGTTACGCCCAGCGCCTTAACATCCTTCTCTACCTGGTCCATATACGGCGCAGGCCCGCAGGTCATGACCGTACGCGCGGCAAGGTCCGGGACGCTGCGCAGGATCTCTTGTGTCAGACGACCAGCAAGGTAGCCTGCGGTTGCGTTGTTTTCCGCCACCAGCGTTACCGGGTAGTTTTGCCACTCACCGGCAAAAATCACATCCTGCGGTGAGCGCACGCTAAAAATAACCTGCACATCAGCCTGCGGGCGGTATTTTGCCAGCCAGCGGCGCATCGACATGATCGGTGTTACCCCGCAGCCCGCCGCCAGCAAGAGCAATTTATCGCTGGCCTTGTTGTCGCAGGTAAATTCCCCTTGCGCATCAGACAGCCAGAGATAATCGCCGCGTTTGACGTCTCGCGTCAGCCACTCTGAGCCCAGACCGCCATCGAGACGACGGATAGTCAACGTGATGTACTCACTCACTCCCGGCGTGGAGGAGAGGGTATACGCACGCATCTGCTCAGCGCTGTTGCGAATACTCACCAGCGCATACTGGCCGGCACGGTACGGGTAATAATCATGGCATAACAGCGACAGCGTCCAGACATCCGGTGTTTCTTGTTGGATATGGTGAACCTGCATACGCCACGGACACTGCGGGGTTGGCATCGTCATTCTCTGCTCCTTATGCGCCCAGTAACTGCTGCATATCCTGCTCTACGGTCGTGATGGAACGCAGACCGAATTTCTCATTCAGTACCGCCAGCAGATCCGGCGTCAGGAAGCCAGGTGCGGTTGGCCCGGTCACGATATTAGTCACGCCCAAAGACAGCAGCGTCAGCAGAATGACGATCGCTTTTTGCTCAAACCAGGAGAGCACCAGCGACAGCGGCAGGTCGTTCACGCCGCAGCCCAGTTTCTCTGCCAGCGTGACGGCAAGAATAATGGCCGAGTAGGCGTCGTTACATTGACCGGCATCGATCAGGCGCGGCAGACCTTCGATAGTGCCGAAGTCCAGCTTGTTAAAGCGGTATTTTCCGCAGGCCAGGGTCAGGATCAAACAGTCATCCGGTACGCTGGTGGCGAAATCGGTGAAATAGTTACGTTCACCGCGTGCGCCATCGCAGCCGCCCAGCAGGAAGACGTGACGCAGTTTTTCGCGGCTTACCAGATCAATCAAGGTATCCACTGCACCCAGCAGTGTCTGACGGCCAAAACCAACGGTGATCAAATGTTCGATTTCGCTGTACGGGAAGCCCGCCAGTTGTTTTGCCTGATCGATAACCTGAGTGAAGTCATCGCCTTCCAGATGGTTCACGCCCGGCCAGCCGACGATGCTGCGGGTCCAGATGCGGTCATCATAGGCACCGACGGTCGGGTCAATGATGCAGTTAGAGGTCATCACGATGGGGCCTGGGAAACGGGCAAATTCAACCTGCTGGTTCTGCCAGCCGCTACCGTAGTTACCGACCAGATGTTTATATTTGCGCAGTTCCGGATAGCCATGGGCTGGCAACATTTCGCCGTGGGTATAGACGTTAACACCCGTGCCTTCGGTCTGTTGCAACAGGTTATGCAGGTCTTTCAGGTCATGTCCGGAAATCAGGATGCATTTACCGGCAACAGCCTTCACGTTGACCTGAGTCGGGGTCGGGTGACCATAGGCGGTCGTTTCGCCCGCATCCAGAATGCTCATCACTTTAAAGTTCATCTGACCGATTTCCATCGAGCAGTTGAGCAGGGCATTCATGTCAGCAGGCCAGGTGCCCAGCCACGCCATAATCTTATGGTACTGCGCGTAAATCTCGTTGTCGTACTGGCCGAGAACATGCGCGTGCTCCATATAGGCTGCGGCGCCTTTCAGACCGTACAGGCATAGCAGGCGCAGGCCGAGAATATTTTCGCCAATCACCGCTTTATCAATATTGGGTGTGAACGCAGCCGCCTGGCGCTGCAGGTCGCCCAGGTCATCGCTGACCAGTTGCAGATCTGCCATCGGGTTATCGACAGCGGCTGCCGGGTCTTTGCTCAGGCACTGTGTTTTTAACGCGTCACGATAAGCAATCGCTTCACGCGCATAGCCGACGATACGGACAGAATCGAAGTTGACGTTGGTCAGCGTGGAGAAGAATGCGCGCGGGGCAAAGTTATCGATTTCGTGATCGATAATGCCATATTCACGCGCTTTGCTGGCCCAGGCAGACAGCCCTTGCAGCGCGGCGATCAGAAGATCCTGGAGGTCCGATGTTTCGGCCGTTTTGCCGCACATACCCTGCGCATACGCGCAGCCGTCACCAGCCGGGGTACGGATGGTCTGTTCACATTGCACACAAAACATAGTCACACCCTATAAATTAAAGTTATATTTGAAATGCATGTTTAAGATTATGCCGCTCCCGAAAGGCTTAAAAGATGTTTTTTATGCAATGTGCAGGGAGATTGATTTAGCGCAATTTTAGTGTCGGCAATCTACCGCTTAGGGAGTAAATGTTAAAAGAGAAGGCACACTGAATAATAAAGAGAATGATTAACGATACCGCAGATTGCGAAGATACCGGCATCTTTCTTATGCGAAAAACGCCGGTTGCCGCTTCAATACAGAAGCGGGGGCTGAGAGCAGGCAAAGTAAAATGTATACATAAATTAAGCCAATAATTTATTGGCTTAAATTGAATTAATCTCGTTTTTCCAGCAGCGTACGATACAACATACCGCCAAGGATGCCGCCAATAATGGGCATTGCCCAAAATAGCCATAATTGATTCAACGCCCAGCCACCCTGAAAAAGTGCCACGGCGGTGCTACGAGCTGGATTAACAGAGGTATTTGTTACAGGGATACTGATTAAATGTATCAGCGTTAAAGCAAGACCGATGGCGACAGGAGCAAAGCCAGCAGGTGCATATTTATCCGTTGCACCAAGAATAACTAACAGGAATCCACAGGTGAGTACAATTTCAATAATGATGGCGGAGGTCATAGAATATTGACCGGGCGAATGTTCGCCGTAGCCATTTGATGCAAAGCCGCTGGCGGCAGCATCAAAGCCCGCTTTACCACTTGCAATCAGGTATAGCACGCCGGCAGCAATTATCCCGCCAAGCAGTTGAGCAATGATATAACCGATAATCTCTTTTGCCGGGAAACGACCGCCAGCCCATAATCCCAGAGTTACGGCAGGATTAAAATGTCCACCAGAAATATGCCCGACAGCGTAAGCCATCGTTAATACGGTTAAACCAAATGCCAGCGCTACGCCGACAAAACCAATTCCCAGCTCAGGAAATGCAGCGGCTAATACCGCACTCCCGCAACCACCAAATACCAGCCAGAATGTACCGAAACATTCTGCCGCTAATTTTCTAAACATAATATCCTCAATAAATTTTTACGTCCTGTGAAGACAGCCATAAACATTTCGCTGGCTGTTGCGTCACAATTTTAGAAATAATGGCGAGTGAGAACCAGCCAAATAAATGGCTTTAATTTGATTTAGGGCAAGGTGATGATAATAGCGTTACGCTGCACGAAAAAACGCAGTGAATAATAATTTCGAATGAAAGACCCAATTCGGTAAGAAATAAATCAGAAGCGCGTCGATAAGCTGAATCATGTTCATGGATGCTTAATCTATGATAAATACCGTGTTTTGCCCCGTATCATGCCGCTATACTTGAGCTAACTTAATGGAAAAAAGAGATATTTCCTGGAGGGGCTATGATTCTGGAGCGCGTAGAGATTGTCGGGTTTCGCGGTATCAATCGGCTATCGCTGATGCTGGAACAAAACAATGTCCTGATCGGGGAAAATGCCTGGGGTAAATCAAGCCTGCTGGATGCGCTGACGCTGTTGCTCTCGCCGGAGACGGATTTATATCATTTTGTGCGTGAAGATTTTTGGTTTCCACCGGGCGATATCCAGGGGCGTGAACACCATTTGCACATTATCCTGACGTTTCGTGAATCAGAACCGGGACGATACCGTACACGCCGTTATCGACCACTCCTGCCGTGCTGGGTGGCCAGTGATGATGGTTATCAGCGTCTGTTTTATCGTCTGGAAGGAGAGCTGGCGCAAGATGATAGTGTGATGACGCTGCGTAGCTTTCTTGATGCCCAGGGACAGGCGCTGTTACTCGATGATATTGATGATATGGCACGCCATCTTATCCGTCTGATGCCAGTGCTGCGTCTGCGCGATGCGCGCTTTATGCGACGTATCCGCAATGGCTCGCTGCCGGAGACGCTGGAAGTGGAAGCAACGGCGCGTCAACTGGATTTTCTCTCGCGGGAACTGGTGACCCACCCGCAAAATCTGACCGATGGGCAAATTCGTCATGGACTGTCAGCAATGGTACAACTGCTGGAGCACTATTTTGCTGAACAGGGCAGTGGTCCGTCCCATCAGCGCCTGATGCGTCGTCGTTCTCACGATGAGCAGCGTAGCTGGCGCTACCTCGATATCATTAACCGTATGATTGATAAACCCGGCGGACGTATGTACCGGGTCATCCTGCTGGGCTTTTTTGCGACGTTATTACAGGCTAAAGGGACCGTGCGCCTGGACCGCGATGCGCGACCGCTTTTGTTGGTTGAGGATCCGGAGACGCGGCTGCACCCCATTATGCTTTCCGTCGCCTGGCAATTACTCAACTTACTACCCTTACAGCAAATTACGACCACCAACTCCGGGGAACTGCTTTCACTCACCCCGGTTGAGCATGTGTGCCGCCTTGTGAGGGAGTCGTCACGGGTTGCTGCATGGCGCCTGGGGCCGGGCGGAATGAACGCGGAGGAGGGGCGGCGTATTGCCTTCCATATTCGGTTTAATCGCGCGTCGGCGTTGTTTGCCCGCTGTTGGCTTCTGGTAGAGGGTGAAACAGAGACCTGGGTGATTAACGAACTGGCGCGGCAGTGTGGGCATCATTTCGATGCAGAAGGGATTAAGGTGATTGAGTTCGCCCAGTCCGGGTTAAAGCCCTTGATCAAATTCGCCAGACGCATGGGGATAGAATGGCATGTGCTGGTCGATGGTGACGAAGCTGGCAAAAAATATGCGGCTACGGTGCGCAGTCTGCTGAACGAGGAACGTGATCAGGTGCGCGAACACTTAACCGAGCTGCCGGCGCTGGACATGGAGCATTTTATGTTTCGCGAGGGGTTTGACGATGTGTATCGCCGTGTGGCGCAGTTGCCTGAAAATGTGCCGATGAATATGCGCCGCGTCATTATCAAAGCGATTCATCGTTCGTCGAAACCGGATTTAGCGATTGAAGTTGCGATGGAGGCGGGGCGGCGGGGCGTGGAGTCGGTGCCGCTACTCCTGCGTAAGATGTTCTCCCGCGTACTCTGGCTGGCACGCGGGAGAGCTGATTAGCGTTGCAAAATCTGACGCATCTGATTTTGTAATGAATCCAGTAATTCATAGCGGCGGCGGTACTCCGCGCGTTTTTTACTGGCGATCTCTTCCATGGTTTTACGCGCTATAAACATGGGCAGGCGGAAGGTCCCCTCGGCGGTATGCTCTCCGCTGAGCGATTCCCAGAAGCTGTCGTAGTCCGCGTGTAACTTGTCCTGTTTTTTCTTACGGTAGCGCCAGCTTTGATAAATATGCGTGTCATTACCGACGGCAATTATCTGCTCGATATTCAGGTAAGACGCCAGTTCCGTACACGCTTCCAACAGCAGGCGTTTCGGAAATAAGCCATGACAACTCTTGGTTGCGGCCTGGATAGCATCATGGGGAACATTCGCTTTTGCGCCCTGTAAGCCGCCGATAAACAGTGTGCGTTTCCCTTCATATTGACACAACGCGAAGGTCATTCCCGCCAGTTGGGTACGCTGTTCATCGCAGAAAACCAGTGTCGCTTCGCCTTCTTTATCCAGCATCGGGTCCGAATAAAAACGGATGGTGTACAGTTCCCCATTTTTGCCGGTTAACTCGGCAAAAGTGATGCCCTGCGGAGTAAAAAAGCTTGAACGCACATCGGTGGGTAAGCGCGCACAAAGGGTTGTGTAATGATAATCGAGTGCGGCGAGTGTTTTTTTCTCATCGAAAGTTAATGACAGCCACGGGCGATGTAATCGACATGGCAGGCCAGGCTGTGCATTGAGCATGAGTAATAAATCAGGATGCTGCGCCAGGCTAGAGAGCAGTTTTGCGGTACCAAGCGGTTTGAGTAACGAACGCAGTACAAATTTTTGCCGGTAAGATGGATTTTTCCAGGCAAGGCCTGGCGTTAATTTGCCACTGGCAAGATGAAAAAAAAGTTGCCAGCCTGTTTTAACAGAGAGTACTGGTGAAGTGATTCCAGCGATAGTGGACATGACACAAAACTCGAATTGTTATCGTAGTGCCAATATTTCAACAAAATGTATTTCAACACCGAATAAATGAATTATGTGAAAAAAGAGAAGATTCAGTTTCGTTGAGTAAATGTTTAATGAATACTGGCATCAATAGAGTCAGTTTGGATATCTGGAAAAGTTATGAATTTGAAGGGAAGAAGTCGAAAAATCTGGCTGGTGCTGATAGTACTGTTCGTACTGACGGCAATATGGCTCTTTAAGCAGTTGAATGCACCGGTGCCTCACTATCAAACATTGATCGTTCGCCCGGGCGAGTTGCAGCAGAGCGTACTGGCGACCGGTAAGCTGGATGCGTTACGCAAAGTGGATGTTGGCGCTCAGGTTAGCGGGCAGCTCAAGACGCTGTCGGTCAATATCGGCGACAAAGTTAAAAAAGATCAACTGCTCGGCGTTATCGATCCGGAACAGGCAACAAACCAGATCAAGGAAGTGGAAGCGACCCTGATGGAATTGCATGCGCAACGCCGTCAGGCGCAGGCGGAGCGCAAACTGGCAGCAGTCACGCTCGCGCGCCAGCAACAACTGGCTAAAACGCATCTTATCTCGCGCCAGGATCTGGATACGGCGGTTACCGATCTGGCAGTCAAAGAGGCGCAAATTGGCACTATCGATGCCCAGATTCAACGTAATCAGGCGACGCTCGACACAGCGAAAGCCAATTTTGATTACACCCGCATTGTTGCGCCTATGGCGGGCGAGGTGACGGAAATTACCACTTTGCAGGGCCAGACGGTTATCGCCGCTCAGCAGGCCCCCAATATTCTGACGCTGGCGGATATGAGTACCATGCTGGTGAAAGCACAGGTATCCGAGGCCGATGTCATTCACCTCAGGCCGGGACAGAAAGCCTGGTTCACCGTGCTGGGCGACCCGGAAACCCGCTATGAAGGCAAACTGAAGGATATCCTTCCCACGCCGCAAAAAGTGAATGACGCTATTTTTTACTATGCGCGTTTTGAGGTACCTAACCCGCAAGGTATTCTTCGCCTTGAAATGACGGCGCAGGTACATATTCAGTTAACAGGTGTGAAAAATATCCTCACCGTGCCGCTAGCGGCATTAGGCGATCCGGTGGGTGATAACCGTTATAAAGTGAAAGTGCTGCGTAACGGTGAAGTACGCGACCGTGAAGTGACGCTGGGCGCCCGCAATGATACTGATGCTGAGGTGACAAAAGGGCTGGATGCCGGAGAGGAGGTGGTCATTTCGGAAATCAAACCCGGGGCTAATAAATGACGGCGCTGCTCGAGCTTAAAGATATTCGCCGTAGTTATCCTTCCGGCGACGGGCAGGTGGACGTTTTTAAAGGTATCACCCTTGATATTCACGCCGGTGAGATGGTGGCGATTGTCGGGGCTTCCGGGTCCGGCAAGTCGACATTAATGAATATCCTCGGCTGCCTGGATAAACCGACCAGCGGCAGCTATCGGGTTGCCGGGATTGATATTTCAACACTCAATGGCGATGCGCTTGCCAGACTGCGGCGCGAACATTTCGGTTTCATCTTTCAGCGTTATCATCTGTTATCACATCTTACTGCTGCGCAGAACGTCGAAGTCCCCGCCGTCTATGCAGGCGTTGAACGTAAGGCGCGGCTGGCGCGGGCAAAGGAGCTGCTGGCGCGACTGGGGCTGGGCGAACGGATGGCGTATCCGCCTTCACAGCTTTCAGGTGGGCAACAGCAGCGCGTCAGTATCGCGCGCGCCCTGATGAACGGCGGGCAGGTTATCCTGGCTGACGAACCGACCGGCGCACTGGATAGCCATTCGGGTGAAGAGGTGATGGCTATCCTGCACCAGCTTCGCGATCGTGGTCACACGGTCATTATCGTCACCCATGATGCGGAAATTGCCGCTCAGGCTGAGAGGGTAATCGAAATCCGCGATGGCGAGATAATCACTAATCCTCCCTCTGCGAAGCATGGCAACGCGCCGAAGACGATGCGTACTGGAGCGGAGCCCGGCAACTGGCGACAATTTTCCGGGCGTTTCCAGGAAGCGCTGATGATGGCGTGGCGGGCGATGGCGGCAAACAAGATGCGTACCTTGCTCACCATGCTCGGTATCATTATTGGCATTGCCTCGGTGGTATCGATTGTGGTGGTGGGTGATGCCGCGAAACAACTGGTACTGGCTGATATTCGTGCCATCGGCACCAACACCATTGATATCTATCCCGGTAAAGATTTCGGCGATGACGACCCGCAGTACCAGCAGGCGCTGAAATATGACGATATGGTTGCCATTCAGAAGCAGCCCTGGGTGCGGTCGGCCACACCTTCTGTCTCGCAAAACCTGCGTCTGCGCAGTGGAAATATTGATGTGGCGGCCAGCGCGAACGGCGTCAGCGGTCAGTATTTCAATGTCTACGGCATGACCTTTAGCGAAGGCAATACCTTTAACGGTGAGCAGGAAAAAGGTCGGGCGCAGGTGGTGGTGCTCGACAGCAACACGCGTCGACAGCTGTTTCCGAATAAAGCGCAGGTGACAGGTGAAGTGATTCTGGTGGGAAATATGCCCGCCACGGTGATCGGTGTAGCCGAAGAGAAGCAGTCCATGTTTGGCAGCAGTAAAATTTTGCGTGTCTGGTTACCTTATTCAACCCTCTCAGCACGCGTTCTGGGACAGTCCTGGCTGAACTCCATTACCGTGCGTGTCAATGAAGGTTACAGCAGTGAGCAGGCGGAGCAGCAGCTTACGCGGTTACTGTCGTTACGCCATGGAAAAAAAGATTTCTTTACCTGGAATATGGACGGTGTATTGAAAACGGCAGAAAAGACCACACGTACTCTTCAGCTGTTTTTAACGTTGGTTGCGGTCATCTCTCTTCTGGTTGGCGGTATTGGTGTAATGAATATTATGCTGGTATCAGTAACGGAACGTACCCGTGAGATTGGTATCCGTATGGCGGTGGGCGCAAGGGCGAGCGATGTGCTGGCGCAGTTTTTGATTGAAGCTGTGCTGGTGTGCCTGGTAGGGGGCGCGTTGGGTGTGGCGCTTTCTATGGCTATCGCCTTCACGCTGCAACTGTTCCTGCCGGGTTGGGAGATAGGTTTTTCGCCCGTTGCGTTGTTGACGGCGTTTATCTGTTCAACCTTTACGGGCGTGCTGTTTGGCTGGTTGCCAGCCCGCAATGCGGCGCGACTGGACCCGGTGGATGCGCTGGCGCGAGAGTAAATAAAAATGCCAGTCGACTGGACTGGCATTTTAACTGCGGCATGTACACAATGAAGAAAGCGCCGTCAGGCGACGGCTTCTGCTTCTACAGGCACGATGAGACTGGCATGATTGCCTTTAGGGCCCTGGTGTACATCAAACCGGACGGTTTGCCCGGCTTTTAACGTTCTGTAACCATCCATCTGAATGGTGGAGTAATGTGCGAAGATATCTTCGCCGCCGCCTTCGGGGCAGATGAAACCAAACCCTTTGGCATTATTGAACCACTTGACAGTACCCGTTTCCATGCTTCGACATCCTTCGTAAATCTTATTTAAGTAAGATGGAATGAACCGGTGGCAGAGTGTGGGTTTGTTCAAAACCTCGCCAACTCTCGCCTGTACAATTTAGAGAAATCAGGCATCGCGTCAAGCGTTTGGCAGGGGTTCTGCGGGGTGCATCAATCAAAAATTTGAAGCAGTTAACGCTATTGGAGGGGTTTGTGACAGCCGTCGCGGATGACAACGATAGATGATAGTTATCTAACACCTGATGTAGATTAAAAATACATCTAGACTCATGTAATCGGCCGATTGATTTGGGTCGGAACCTGTAACCTAAGATGAAAACTGACGATGGGCAAGACCAATAACTGGCTGGATTTTGACCACCTGGCGGATGATAAACTGCGTGACGCGCTAAAGCCGCCATCCATGTATAAAGTTATGTTAATGAACGATGATTACACGCCAATGGAATTTGTTATTGACGTGCTACAAAAGTTCTTTTCTTATGATGTAGAACGTGCAACGCAACTGATGCTTACTGTGCACTATCGTGGAAAGGCAATTTGTGGTGTTTTCACCGCAGAAGTCGCGGAAACGAAGGTGTCGATGGTAAATAAATATGCCAGGGAAAACGAACATCCGTTGTTGTGTACGCTGGAAAGAGCCTGAATGCAGGCATAAAACTTGGGGGAGGTGCCAATGCTCAATCAAGAACTGGAACTCAGTTTAAACATGGCTTTCGCCAGAGCGCGTGAGCACCGACATGAGTTTATGACCGTCGAACACCTGTTACTGGCCTTGCTCAGTAACCCCTCGGCCCGCGAAGCGCTGGAAGCGTGTTCGGTGGACCTGGTGGCGTTGCGACAGGAACTCGAAGCCTTCATCGAACAAACCACACCCGTCCTGCCGATGAGTGAAGAGGAGCGCGATACCCAACCGACGCTCAGCTTCCAGCGTGTCTTACAGCGCGCGGTGTTTCATGTTCAGTCCTCCGGCCGTAGCGAAGTCTCCGGGGCGAACGTGCTGGTTGCCATTTTCAGCGAGCAGGAGTCGCAAGCGGCTTATCTGCTGCGCAAACATGAAGTGAGCCGCCTTGACGTGGTTAACTTCATCTCTCACGGCACACGCAAAGACGAGCCGGGACAATCCTCTTCTGATTCAAGCAGTCAGGCGAATAATGAAGAGCAAGCAGGCGGGGAGGAACGTATGGAAAACTTCACCACCAATCTCAATCAGCTTGCTCGCGTCGGCGGAATTGATCCGTTGATTGGGCGTGACAAAGAGCTTGAGCGTACTGTCCAGGTTCTTTGTCGTCGTCGTAAAAATAACCCGCTGTTGGTGGGGGAATCCGGTGTCGGTAAGACGGCCATTGCTGAAGGTCTGGCATGGCGTATTGTGCAGGGTGATGTGCCTGAAATTATGGCTGACTGCACTGTCTATTCGCTGGATATCGGTTCTCTGCTGGCTGGGACAAAATACCGCGGTGACTTTGAAAAACGTTTCAAAGCGCTGTTGAAGCAGCTTGAGCAGGACAGCAACAGCATTCTGTTTATCGACGAAATCCACACCATCATCGGTGCGGGTGCCGCGTCAGGTGGACAGGTGGATGCCGCTAACCTGATCAAACCGTTGCTCTCCAGCGGTAAGATTCGCGTGATGGGGTCGACGACGTATCAGGAATTCAGCAACATTTTTGAGAAAGACCGCGCGCTGGCGCGTCGTTTCCAGAAAATTGATATTACTGAACCCTCTGTCGAAGAGACCGTGCAGATTATCAATGGGCTGAAACCGAAATACGAAGCACACCATGATGTGCGTTATACCGCGAAAGCGGTGCGTGCGGCGGTGGAGCTGGCGGTGAAATACATTAACGATCGTCATCTGCCGGATAAAGCGATTGATGTCATTGACGAAGCAGGCGCGCGTGCACGACTGATGCCCGTCAGCAAGCGTAAAAAAACCATCAACGTGGCGGATATTGAATCGGTTGTAGCCCGTATCGCGCGTATTCCTGAGAAAAGCGTGTCGCAAAGCGATCGCGATACCCTGAAAAATCTCGGCGATCGCCTGAAAATGCTGGTCTTTGGACAGGATAAAGCCATTGAGGCATTAACCGAAGCCATTAAGATGAGCCGTGCGGGGCTGGGCCATGAGCATAAGCCAGTCGGTTCTTTCCTGTTCGCCGGTCCTACCGGGGTCGGGAAAACCGAAGTGACGGTCCAGCTTTCTAAAGCCCTGGGCATCGAACTGCTGCGTTTTGATATGTCCGAATATATGGAACGTCATACGGTCAGCCGTTTGATTGGCGCACCTCCGGGATATGTCGGCTTTGATCAGGGCGGCTTACTGACGGATGCGGTCATTAAACATCCTCATGCGGTGCTGCTGCTTGATGAAATCGAGAAAGCACATCCGGATGTCTTTAACCTGCTGTTGCAGGTCATGGATAACGGTACGCTGACCGATAACAACGGGCGCAAGGCGGATTTCCGCAATGTGGTGCTGGTGATGACCACCAACGCCGGCGTACGTGAAACCGAGCGTAAATCCATCGGTCTTATCCACCAGGATAACAGCACCGATGCGATGGAAGAGATCAAAAAGATCTTTACGCCGGAATTTCGTAACCGTCTGGACAACATTATCTGGTTCGATCACTTGTCGACTGAGGTTATTCATCAGGTGGTCGACAAATTTATCGTCGAGCTCCAGGTGCAGTTGGATCAGAAAGGCGTGTCGCTGGAAGTTAGCCAGGATGCCCGCAACTGGCTGGCAGAAAAAGGCTATGACCGCGCGATGGGGGCTCGTCCAATGGGACGCGTTATCCAGGATAACCTGAAAAAACCGCTCGCTAATGAATTGCTGTTTGGTTTATTGGTTGATGGTGGCCAGGTGACGGTAACGCTGGACAAAGAGAAAGATGAGCTGAAATATGACTTCCAGAGCGCGCAGAAGCATAAACCGGAAGCAGCACATTAATCTTACCGCCTGAAATAAAAACCGGACTGATGTCCGGTTTTTTTATGCGCAACATACTGACGTTGATGTTGGCTACATCCCAATAAAGTGGGGCGCATCGTATTCAGAAACGAAAAAAGCCGGACTGCGCGTCCGGCTCTCAAATTCTTGCACGTGCGTGCGTCAACAATTAACGGCTACGGAAGACAATGCGGCCTTTGCTCAGGTCGTACGGGGTCAGCTCAACTGTCACTTTGTCGCCCGTCAGAATGCGGATGTAGTTTTTACGCATTTTACCGGAGATATGCGCAGTGACCACGTGACCGTTTTCCAGTTCTACGCGGAACATAGTATTAGGCAACGTTTCCAGAACGGTGCCCTGCATTTCAATATTGTCTTCTTTGGCCATCTAATCCTCGGGGGTATCACTACCATATTTTTTTGAACCGGCAAGATAATGCCGAAGTTCGTCTGTTAAGTAAAGATTTGTGCGATAAAACGCAGCAAAGCGGCTTTTGCGCATTACCCTCACGCCACACTCACGGCACGCAATAAGCGCAACGTGTAAAGGGGAACGAAGAAGGAAATGAAGGACGTCCCTGATACAAGCTTTCCCGAATGGTGGCGGGGTAACAGGCAGAAGCTGCTCTGAGCGTCCATTATAACACCCTGATAAAAAATGTGCCGAAAACATTCATCAGGCGGGTAAAAACAGTTCCCTGGGGACCCAGAAATGGGACGGAAGCTTTTGCAGGCGTAGCTCTCTAAGCCATTCAAGGTACTCGCGTCGCGGGATTTCCACTGCTCCAAGCGAGGCTGTATGGGCGTTCAGCACCTGACAATCAATCAGTTGACCACCATCGCGAGCGAAGGCATGGCTGAATACCATCAACGCGGTTTTGGATGCGTTAACACGGCGACTGAACATCGACTCGCCGCAAAACAGTGTTCCCTGCGACACGCCGTACATGCCACCGACCAGTTCATCCTTCTCCCAGACCTCAATTGAATGGGCATATCCCAGCTCATGCAGACGGTGATAAGCGAGCACCACGTCCGGTGTTATCCAGGTTCCCTCATCGCGATCTTCTGTACAACCGTCGATTACCCGCCCAAAGGCATGATTGATCGTAACGCGATAGGGGGAGGACTTGTGAAAGCGTTTCATACTACGACTGACATGAAACTCTGCGGGCCACAGCACGGCACGTGGGTCCGGCGACCACCAGAGAATGGGATCGCCAGGCGAGAACCACGGAAAGATGCCGCGCTGGTATGCCATCAGTAGACGGGCAGGGCTAAGATCCCCGCCGAGTGCCAACAAGCCATTTGGTTCACGCAGCGCCGCTTCCGGCGAGGGGAACGCTAAGGTATGACGAGACAGCTGGACCAGGCGCATGACACAACGCTCCACAACGCAACAAGGAATACCCCATATATATCGTCACTTCCAGCACAGCACTTTAGCATCTTCCCATGAAGGGAGGCTGAAAAGGACGACATACATCGACTACAGACGTTGCTTAAACTGGTAGTATCGACCCTGTTTTGCCATTAACGCTGCGTGATTACCTTGCTCAATTATTTGTCCGTTGTCCATCACAATTATCTGATCAAATCGGCTCAGTCCGCGCAGGCGATGTGTCACCATGAGCACCGTTTTTCCCTGCATCACTTCTTCAAGCAACTCAAGAATTTGGCTCTCAGTGGCGGCATCAAGCCCTTCGGTCGGCTCATCCAGCAGGACCAGCGGCGCATCGTGTAATAACGCCCGTGCGATAGCCAGACGGCGAAGTTCGCCGCCGGACAGTTGACGACCGCCTTCACCCAGCCAGGCATTCAGGCCGCTGTCATCAAGTAATTTCTCAAGACCCGTGCGGTTAAGTACCTCAGTCAGGACTTCATCACTTGCCTGAGGGGCGGCCAGCAACAGATTATCGCGCAGCGTTGCGCTGAACAGATGTACACGCTGCGGCACCATGCTGATACTCGCACGTAGCGCCGTTTCACTATAGTGCGTAAGCGGCACTTCGTTGAGCAATACTTCCCCGTGCTGTGGATCCCGGGCACGCGTCAACAACTGAAGCAGCGTTGATTTACCGCAACCTGTGCGCCCCAGCACGGCAACATGTTCGCCAGCGCTGATAGACAGATTAATGCCATTGAGCGCCTTTTGCGGTTGCTCAGGATAGCTAAATGAGATCTCCTGCAGGCGTACATTGACCGCTGCAGGCACCATCATTGGGGACTGGGGAAACTGTACTTCGGGAGGGCAGTCGGTAATTTGCGTAATACGTACCGCTGAGGCGATAACCTGTCCAAGATGCTGGAATGCGCCTGTGACCGGGGCCAGTGCTTCGAAAGCAGCTAAAGCACAGAACACGAAAAGGGCGATAAGCGCGCCTGGCTGAGTGTTATCACCTACGCTGCCTGAGGCAAACCACAGCATAGTCAGCACGGCAAGCGCGCCAATCAGTAACATCACAGCCTGGGACGCAGCGGTCAGATCGGACTGACGGCGCTGGGCGTCATGCCAGCTCAATTCTGTATTTTCCATCTGTTCGCGGTAGCGCTGGCTGGCACCGAAAATTGCGAGTTCAGCCTGACCCTGCAGCCAGGTGGTTAATTGCTGGCGGTATTGCCCGCGAAGCTGCGTCAGACTTTCGCCGGTGGGTTTCCCGGCACGATAAAAGAGCGGCGGCAGGATAATCAGCGTGGCCAGCATAATGCCACCCAACATCAGCGCCAGTGAGACGTCCAGTACGCTGAGCCCCACGGTAACCACGGCAATCACAACGAGTGCGCCGACCAGAGGCGAGATGACGCGCAGATACAAGTGGTCAAGCGTGTCGACATCTGCAACCACGCGATTAAGTAACTCACCCTGGCGAAAACGTGACAGGCCGGCAGGAGAAAGCGGCAACAACTTGCTGAATGTGGTGACGCGCAAATGTTGCAGCACGCGGAATGTCGCGTCGTGACTGACCAGCCGCTCAAAATAGCGCCCGGCAGTACGGGTAATTGCGGCACCGCGGACCCCCGCTGCCGGGAGCATGTAATTAAAACTGTAGAGTCCGGCGGCACCGACCACCGCTGAGGCAGATAAAAACCACCCGGACAAGGTCAGCAGGCCGATACTGGCCAGCAGTGTAACAATCGCGAGGATCACACCCAGTAATAGCAACCAGAAGTGGCATTTATACAAAGCGAGATAGGGCAGAAGTGCGCGCATTTAAATGTCCTCCTGGCGATGGGCGAGGAGCGCGGCAAAGGCACCCCGCGCAGCGGAGAGTTCCGCGAAAGTCCCTTGTTCGATGATCTTTCCATCATCCATGACCCAGATTGCGCTCCAGTCAGCCAGTCCTTCTGGCTGGTGCGTCACCATCAGCGTTGTCTGGTTCAGGGACGCGTCATTAAGTGCTTGCATCACGCGCTGTTCACTGTGCGCGTCGAGACTTGCGGCGGGTTCATCCAGCATCAGTAACTGGCATCGGTTAAGCAGAGCGCGGGCAACGGCAACACGCTGGGCCTGGCCTACAGACAGACGCGTTCCCTGTTCGCCACAAGCTGTCTCCAGCCCCTGGGGTAACAGCGGTAAAAATTCGCTCACCCAGGCTTTATCCAACACGGCCTGTAATTCAGCGGCGCTGGCATCCGGGCGTGACAGGAGGATATTTTCCCGTAATGTGGTGGCCGGAAGCTGCGGGTTTTGCCCGACCCAACTGATAAGCTGGCGCCAGCTATCCGGATTCACGTCTCGCAGTTCAACGCCGTTCACCCGCAAAGAACCGTCATAGGGCAGGAATCCGGAAAGCGCATTCACCAGCGAACTCTTACCGGAGCCGCTTTTTCCCACCAGCACCACGCGCTGCCCGGCTGGCAGCGTAAAATTCAGTGGTCCGGCAAGTATGCTGCCTTCTGGCGATTTGATAACCAGGTCTTCCGCCGTAATGCTTATCGCCTCATCCGCTTTTAGCGTGATATCACCACGTTGCGGATGGGAAAGCGGGGCTTCCATAAAGGTTTTCAGGCTGTCGGCGGCACCAATAGCCTGGGCTTTCGCGTGGTAGAATGTCCCCAGATCGCGCAGCGGCTGGAAGAACTCTGGGGCCAGAATCAGGGCCAGGAAACCGGCAAACAGCGTTACGCCTGTGCCGTAATGACCAAAATTGAGTTCGCCCAGGTAAGAGAAACCAAAATAGACCGCTACCAGGGCGATGGACAAGGAGGTGAAAAACTCCAGCACACCGGAGGAGAGGAATGCCATACGCAGGACTTCCATCGTACGGCCGCGAAAATCCTCGGAGGCCTGACGAATATTTTCCGTTTCCGCTGCGCCACGATCGAAGATACGCAGCGTTTCCATACCGCGTAAGCGGTCAAGGAAATGGCCGCTCAGACGCGCCAGTGCTTTGAAATTGCGTCGGTTCGCATCGGCCGCGCCCATCCCCACCATCGCCATGAAGATCGGAATAAGAGGGGCGGTTGCCAGCAAGATCAGGGCGGCGGCCCAATTAATCGGAAAGAGAGTAATGACAATCAGCAACGGCACGCTGGCGGCCAGCGCCATTTGCGGCAGATAACGCGCATAGAAATCATGCATATCGTCAATTTGCTCAAGGATAAGCGTAGCCCAACTGCCTGCGGGTTTACCCTGAATCCAGGCTGGACCGGCTTGCTGGAGCCTGTCGAGCACCTGGCGGCGTATTTCGAAACGGATGTGTACGCCAGCATGAAAACCGACGCGCTCCCGCAACCAGACGACCCAACTGCGTAAAACAAAAATCAGCACCAACAAAGCAAAAGGCAGCAGCAATGCTTCGCGCGGGATATTTTCCATAATCATATGATTCAGGATTTTGGCGAGTATCCAGGCCTGGGCAACGATAAGAACGCCACTGACCACGCCCAGCAGGCGGGACATCATAAGCCAGCGACGGGAAATGACACTTTGCTGTTTTAGCCAGCGGGTTAACTCTTGTTGACGGGTTTTATTCATTGCGCGCTTTGCAGGTAAAGTTATCGAAATTTTTGAGCTTCGCAATGTTACATCGACGCAAAAATAAAGGCGACTTATAGTCGCCTTATTTACCTTTGTTACTGAGTTGTAACGTTTATTTACTTTGCGCTAACCCATCGAGGTAGCGTTCAGCATCCAGTGCCGCCATACAGCCGGTACCGGCTGAGGTGATCGCCTGACGGTAAATATGATCCATCACGTCACCTGCAGCGAAAACGCCTGGAATACTGGTCTGGGTGGCGTTGCCATGAATACCGGACTGCACTTTGATGTAACCATTTTCCAGTTCCAGCTGACCATCAAAAATGGCAGTGTTCGGGCTGTGGCCAATAGCGACAAACAGGCCGGCGACATCGAGTGATTCAATGTTATCCGCATTTTCGGTATCGCGAATACGCAGACCGCTCACGCCCATCTGATCGCCCGTCACCTCTTCCAGGGTGCGGTTGGTATGCAGCACGATGTTGCCGCTGGCCACTTTGTCCATCAGGCGTTTAATCAGGATTTTTTCCGCGCGGAAAGCATCGCGGCGGTGGATCAGATGTACCTCAGAGGCGATGTTTGCCAGGTACAGTGCTTCTTCAACGGCGGTGTTACCTCCACCGATGACCGCGACTTTCTGATTGCGATAGAAGAAGCCATCACACGTGGCACAGGCAGAAACGCCGCGGCCTTTAAATGCTTCCTCAGACGGCAGACCTAAATAACGCGCGGAGGCGCCGGTGGCGATAATCAACGCGTCACAGGTATATTCGCCGCTATCACCGATAAGGCGGAACGGACGATTTTGCAGATCAACCTTATTGATATGATCGAACAGAATTTCGGTATCAAATTTTGCGGCATGTTCATGCATCCGCTCCATCAGGAGCGGCCCGGTCAGATCGTGCGGGTCGCCCGGCCAGTTTTCCACCTCAGTGGTCGTGGTGAGCTGACCGCCTTTCTCCATACCAGTAATTAATACTGGCTCCAGGTTTGCACGCGCAGCGTAGACCGCAGCGGTGTATCCCGCAGGCCCTGAACCAAGGATAAGCAGCTTACTGTGTTTGGCCGTACCCATGAGATCCTCATTATTGTTTGGCAGACATGGGGCTGGATTGTAGGGAATTTACTGACGTAAAAAAAGGGCACAGCAGTTTTGTTAACGATATGTGTAATAGATGGCACTAATCATTTAACACTGAGTGAGATCCTAAATATAACAATTTCTACTGAAAATCGGACCGTTATAAGGTGATTAAATGAGTATTGCCTAAGGGTGATGATGAATATCTGGCATGTTGTACTAAAAAAAGATGTTTTGCTTTGACAATCCCCTGCGCTTTTGCGAAAACATCAAAGGAAGAAAAAAAGCAGTGTTTCACGCGTGATGCAAATTCATGCATGTAAATACCATTTTTACCGGGCTAGCGAAATCTACGCATGGCGTGGACAGACGCCATTCGTGATGTCGATAGCTGCCGTAAGGCAACGGACTTCATAATGCAGACCCTGGGATTACACGCGGTATTTTCATTTTCAACCCGCGAGTAAAGCGACGGGCAAAGACCCTGAACAGTGAAGTGCGCAGGGTCAAGACAGGAGTAGGGAAGGAATACAGAGAGACAATAATAATGGTAGATAGCAAGAAGCGCCCTGGCAAAGATCTCGACCGCATTGATCGCAATATTCTGAACGAATTGCAAAAAGATGGGCGTATTTCCAACGTCGAGCTTTCTAAACGAGTGGGACTTTCTCCTACGCCGTGCCTTGAGCGCGTGCGCAGGCTGGAAAGACAGGGCTTCATTCAGGGCTACACAGCGCTGCTGAACCCGCATTATCTGGATGCATCACTTCTGGTATTTGTTGAGATTACTCTGAATCGTGGCGCACCGGATGTGTTTGAGCAATTTAACGCCGCAGTACAAAAACTTGAAGAAATTCAAGAGTGTCATTTAGTATCCGGTGATTTCGACTACCTGTTGAAAACACGCGTGCCGGATATGTCTGCTTATCGCAAACTGTTGGGGGAAACCCTGCTGCGACTGCCGGGCGTGAATGACACCCGTACTTATGTGGTGATGGAAGAAGTCAAACAGAGCAATCGTCTGGTTATCAAGACGCGCTAATACGGAACAGGTGCAAAATCGGCTTTTTTTGATTACACTCCTGTTAATCCATACAGCAACAGTGCCGGGGTTACCCGGCGCTGTTGTCCGTTTTAGCTGGAGAGCCTTACTTGAGCCAGGAATACACAGAAGACAAAGAAGTCACACTAACCAAGCTAAGCAGCGGGCGTCGACTCCTTGAGGCGTTGCTGATCCTCGTTTCTCTGTTTGCCGTCTGGTTAATGGCGGCGCTCATTAGTTTTAATCCTTCCGATCCCAGTTGGTCGCAAACGGCATGGCATGAACCCATACATAATCTGGGTGGCGCGCCGGGTGCGTGGCTTGCGGATACCTTATTCTTCATTTTTGGCGTTATGGCTTACACCCTGCCGGTCATTATTATCGGTGGTTGCTGGTTTGCTTATCGACATCGCGCCAATGAAGACTTTATCGATTATTTCGCCGTTTCGTTACGTCTTATTGGCGCGCTGGCGCTGATCCTGACCTCTTGCGGCCTTGCGGCCATCAATGCTGACGACATCTGGTATTTCGCCTCTGGCGGCGTCATCGGTAGTTTGCTGAGCACGACGTTGCAACCGCTACTGCATAGCAGTGGGGGCACCATCGCCTTGTTGTGCGTCTGGGCGGCCGGACTAACGCTGTTTACGGGCTGGTCCTGGGTGACTATTGCTGAAAAACTGGGCGGCATAATCCTCGGTATTCTCACTTTCGCCAGTAATCGCACGCGCCGTGACGATACCTGGGTTGATGAAGAAGAATACGAAGAAGAAGAGGAATACGACGACCAACCTGCGGCCCCGCGCGAATCGCGTCGTGCCCGTATTCTGCGTGGTGCACTGGCCCGCCGTAAGCGCGTCGCGGAGAAATTCGCCAATCCAATGGGGCGTAAAACCGACGCGGCATTATTCTCCGGAAAAAGGATGGATGATGATGAAGAGGACATTGCCTATAGCGCACGCGGTGTCGCAGCAGATGTTGATGATGTCCTGTTTTCAGGCCATCGCGCCACTGAGCCTGATATCGATGCTTACGATCCGCTTTTAAGCGGACAACGCGCAACTGAACCTGTTTTGGCCGCCGCGGCAGCCATGACAGCGGCACAGGCGTATGCTGCGCCAGCCGCTCCGGTGGTCCCGCCTCCGGTAGAAACCACACCATGGCAGCCCGCTCCCGCCGACCCTGCGGCGCAATATGAGCCCGAGCCAGAACAGGTTCCACTTTCACACTATGCTGCGCCAGCACAGAACAATGAGTGGCAGCCAGAAGCACCGCCGGTTGCGCCTCAGCCGCAGGCATATCAAGCATGGCAGGAGCGTCCATACGAAGAACCCGCTTACGAAGAGCCCGTGCCAGCGCCAGCGGTTGAGCCTCAGGCGGTCGAAGAGGTGAAGCAGACGCGCCCGCCGCTTTACTATTTTGAAGAGGTTGAAGCCCAGCGTGCGCGTGAGCGTGAGCAGCTTGCCGCCTGGTATCAGCCGATCCCGGAACCGGTAGAAGAACCGACACGCTCAGCCCCACCAGCGATGACCTCTGTTCCTGCCGCGCCGACAACGCCCGTTGAATCCAGGGTCATGCCAGCAGTGGCTCCTGTTACAGCGGGAGCAAAAGATGCTGCAGCGGCAATGGCTACTGCCCCGGTATTCAGCCTGGCGGATGGTGGTGCTGCCCGCCCACAGGTAAAAGAGGGCATTGGCCCACAATTGCCGCGCCCGAATCGCGTCCGCGTACCTACCCGGCGTGAACTGGCTTCCTATGGCATCAAACTGCCATCACAGCGCATGGCGGAAGAGCGCGCGCGTGAAGCCGAGCGCCAGCAACATGGTGCGCTGGATGATGACGATGCGGATATGTTGCATCAGCATGAGCTGGCACAACAGTTCGCGACCAGTCAGCAGAACCGTTATGGTGATGAGTATCAGCACGATACGACAGCCCCCATCCTTGATGAAAGTGAGGCCGAACAGGCTGAACTGGCGCGTCAGTTTGCCGCCAGCCAGCAGCAGCGCTATGCCGGTGAGCAGCCCAAAGGTGCGCATGCCTTTGCGGCCGATGATTTTGCGTTTTCGCCGTTTAAAGCGCTGGTGGATGATGGCCCAGGTGAGCCCTTGTTTACGCCAGGCGTGATGCCTGAGGCTGAACCACCAACACAGCAGCCCGCTGCAAATTATTCTGCACAGCCTTCCGCACCTGTACATGCGCAACCTGCCACTGCCAGACCGCAAGCGCCTACGCCGCAGGAAAGCCTTATTCATCCGCTGTTGATGCGTAACGGTGACAGCCGCCCATTGCCCAAACCGACAACGCTGCTGCCTTCCCTGGATCTCCTGACGCCGCCTCCGGCTGAGGTCGAGCCGGTTGACACCTTTGCGCTGGAGCAGATGGCCCGTCTGGTAGAAGCGCGGCTGGCCGATTTCCGTATCAAAGCAGACGTAGTGAATTACTCTCCGGGTCCGGTTATTACACGTTTCGAGCTGAACCTGGCGCCGGGTGTTAAGGCCGCGCGAATTTCTAATCTTTCGCGTGACCTTGCGCGTTCACTGTCGACTGCGGCGGTTCGTGTTGTCGAAGTGATTCCAGGTAAACCTTATGTTGGTCTGGAGTTGCCAAACAAAAAGCGTCAGACCGTCTATCTGCGTGAAGTGCTGGACTGTGTGAAATTCCGCGAAAGCCCGTCGCCCTTGACTGTCGTGCTGGGCAACGATATCGGCGGTGAGCCGGTGATTGCTGATCTGGCCAAGATGCCGCATCTGTTAGTCGCGGGGACCACGGGTTCCGGTAAATCCGTTGGGGTTAACGCTATGATCCTCAGCATGCTTTATAAAGCACAGCCGGAAGACGTGAAATTCATCATGATCGACCCGAAAATGCTGGAACTTTCGGTGTACGAAGGGATTCCGCATTTGCTGACGGAGGTGGTCACCGACATGAAAGACGCCGCCAACGCATTGCGCTGGAGTGTTAATGAGATGGAGCGCCGCTATAAACTGATGTCGGCGCTTGGCGTGCGTAATCTGGCGGGTTATAACGAAAAAATTGCCGAGGCGGCGAAAATGGGGCGCCCGATCCCCGATCCATACTGGAAACCGGGTGACAGCATGGCGATTGAACATCCGGTGCTGGAAAAACTGCCGTACATCGTTGTGCTGGTAGATGAGTTTGCTGACCTGATGATGACCGTGGGTAAAAAGGTGGAGGAACTGATCGCTCGCCTGGCGCAGAAAGCGCGTGCCGCGGGTATTCACCTGGTGCTGGCGACACAGCGTCCCTCTGTTGACGTCATCACCGGTCTGATTAAAGCCAATATCCCGACCCGTATTGCTTTTACCGTGTCGAGCAAAATCGACTCCCGAACTATCCTTGACCAGGGCGGGGCTGAATCGCTGCTGGGCATGGGGGACATGCTTTACTCAGGGCCAAACTCGACAATGCCGGTACGTGTTCATGGTGCGTTTGTGCGTGATCAGGAAGTGCATGCCGTGGTGCAGGACTGGAAAGCGCGCGGTCGCCCGCAATATATTGACGGTATTACCTCTGATAGCGAAAGCGAAGGGGGCGCAGGCGGTGGCTTTGACGGTGGAGAAGAGCTGGATCCGTTATTCGATCAGGCGGTTAATTTCGTCACCGAAAAACGCAAAGCCTCCATCTCTGGCGTGCAGCGTCAGTTCCGTATCGGTTATAACCGTGCGGCCCGCATTATTGAGCAAATGGAAGCGCAGGGCATCGTCAGCGAGCAGGGGCATAATGGCAACCGTGAGGTGTTAGCACCCCCGCCGTTTGAGTGATTGCAAAGATCGGTAAAGCCGTAAAAATTCAGTATTTTCTTCTGTCACTTGTGGCGATGAGCTTTTACAGTGACAGAAGTGTTCTCCCGTATCGGGAGCGACGTTTTTGAGGAAAAACAATGAAAAAAATCGCGATAACCTGTGCGTTAGTCGGCAGCTTTATGGTGAGCAGCGTGTGGGCGGATGCTTCCGGCGATCTGAAAAGCCGTCTGGACAAAGTGAGCAGTTTCCACGCAAGCTTTACCCAAAAAGTGACGGATGGAAGCGGTGCGGCGGTGCAGGAAGGTCAGGGCGATTTGTGGGTCAAGCGTCCAAATCTGTTCAACTGGCATATGACGCAACCCGATGAAAGTGTCCTTGTTTCCGATGGCAAAACATTGTGGTTCTACAACCCGTTTGTTGAGCAGGCCACGGCAACCTGGCTGAAAGATGCCACCAGCAACACCCCCTTTATGCTGATTGCGCGTAACCAGAGTAGCGACTGGCAGCAGTACAATATTCAGCAGAACGGCGATGATTTTGTCCTGACACCAAAAAGCAGCAATGGCAACCTCAAACAGTTCACCATCAACGTTGACCGCGATGGCACCATCCATCAGTTCAGCGCGATTGAGCAGGACGACCAGAAAAGCAGCTACCAGCTAAAAGCCCAGCAAAATGGCTCGGTAGATGCGACTAAGTTTACCTTTACTCCACCCAAAGGCGTGACGGTCGACGATCAACGTAAGTAAGAGGCGTGCGTGAGCAATCTGTCGCTCGATTTTTCCGACAATGCGTTTCAACCACTGGCCGCGCGTATGCGGCCAGAAAATTTGGCGCAATATATAGGTCAGCAACATCTGCTGGCGCCGGGTAAACCCCTACCTCGGGCGATTGAAGCCGGTCATCTGCATTCGATGATTTTATGGGGGCCGCCCGGAACGGGAAAAACGACGCTGGCAGAGGTCATTGCACGCTATGCCAGTGCAGATGTTGAACGCATTTCTGCGGTCACGTCAGGTGTGAAAGAGATCCGCGAAGCTATTGAACGTGCACGGCAAAACCGCAATGCGGGGCGTCGCACGATCCTGTTTGTTGATGAAGTCCATCGCTTTAACAAAAGCCAGCAGGATGCCTTTTTACCCCATATTGAAGACGGCACGATCACTTTCATTGGCGCTACCACCGAAAACCCCTCATTTGAACTCAATTCCGCTTTGCTCTCCCGTGCGCGCGTTTATCTGCTGAAATCCCTGACTACAGAAGATATTGAGCGGGTATTAACGCAAGCGATGGAAGATAAGGCGCGGGGCTATGGCGGTCAGGATATCTCTCTGCCGGATGAAACCCGTCGCGCGATTGCGGAACTGGTCAACGGCGACGCGCGCCGTGCGCTCAATACGCTGGAAATGATGGCAGACATGGCCGAGCTGGATGATTCTGGTAAGCGCGTCCTGCAGCCATCGCTCCTGACGGAGATTGCGGGCGAGCGTAGCGCGCGTTTTGATAACAAAGGCGACCGTTTCTACGATTTAATCTCTGCACTGCATAAGTCGGTGCGCGGTAGCGCGCCGGATGCGGCGTTGTACTGGTATGCACGTATTATTACCGCTGGCGGTGATCCGCTGTATGTGGCGCGCCGCTGTCTGGCCATTGCATCTGAGGATGTTGGCAATGCCGATCCGCGTGCGATGCAGGTTGCCATTTCGGCCTGGGATTGTTTCACGCGTGTGGGGCCTGCTGAGGGTGAGCGGGCCATTGCGCAGGCGATCGTTTACCTGGCGTGTGCCCCGAAAAGTAATGCGGTTTATACCGCCTTTAAAGCCGCCATGGCTGACGCACGTGAGCGTCCGGATTATGATGTTCCCGTCCATTTACGTAATGCACCGACCAAACTGATGAAAGAGATGGGATATGGTCAGGAATACCGCTACGCCCATGACGAACCCAATGCCTATGCGGCTGGCGAGTCATATTTCCCCGAAGAGTTAGCACAAACACGCTATTATCATCCGACAAACAGAGGCCTTGAAGGCAAGATTGGCGAAAAGCTCGCCTGGCTCGCTGAACAGGATCATAAAAGCCCCACAAAACGCTATCGCTGAGAGTGGCGTTGCGGTAATGTTGTCGGTGTATCTCTGTGGCCGCAGGCTGCGGTCGCTTTCTCATTTTTCAATTCGATAAGCACAGGATAAGCATGCTCGATCCCAATCTGCTGCGTACCGAGCCAGACGCAGTCGCAGAAAAACTGGCACGCCGGGGCTTTAAGCTGGATGTAGATAAATTGCGCGCTCTTGAAGAACGTCGCAAAGTTTTGCAGGTAAACACTGAAAACCTGCAGGCAGAGCGTAACTCGCGATCGAAATCCATCGGCCAGGCGAAAGCGCGCGGGGAAGACATTGAGCCATTACGCCTGGAAGTGAACAAACTGGGTGAAGAGCTGGATGCGGCAAAAGCCGAGCTGGAAACGCTGCAGGCGGAAATCCGTGATATCGCGCTGGCGATCCCAAACATTCCGGACGATAGCGTTCCGGTGGGTAAAGATGAAAACGACAACGTTGAAGTGAAACGTTGGGGTACGCCACGTCAGTTCGACTTTGAAATTCGTGACCATGTTTCGCTCGGCGAGATGCACGCCGGTCTTGATTTTGCTGCAGCGGTTAAACTGACCGGTGCCCGTTTTGTCGTGATGAAAGGTCAGATAGCTCATCTGCACCGTGCGCTGGCGCAGTTTATGATCGATCTGCATACCGAACAGCACGGCTACAGCGAAACCTACGTTCCCTATCTGGTTAACCAGGATACGCTGTACGGTACGGGCCAGTTGCCGAAGTTTGCGGGCGATCTGTTCCATACGCGTCCACTGGAAGAAGAAGCTGACAGCAGTAACTATGCACTGATTCCGACCGCAGAAGTGCCGCTGACCAACCTCGTTCGTGATGAAATCATCGACGAAGATGACTTGCCGATTAAGCTCACAGCGCATTCACCGTGCTTCCGTTCCGAAGCGGGTTCTTATGGCCGTGATACGCGTGGTTTGATCCGTATGCATCAGTTCGACAAAGTCGAAATGGTTCAGATTGTTCGCCCGGAAGACTCTATGGCTGCCCTGGAAGAGATGACCGGTCACGCAGAAAAAGTCCTTGAGCTGCTCGGCCTGCCATACCGCCGTGTTGCACTGTGTACGGGTGACATGGGCTTTGGTGCGTGCAAAACTTTCGATCTGGAAGTGTGGGTGCCGGCGCAAAATACCTATCGCGAAATCTCCTCTTGCTCCAACGTCTGGGACTTCCAGGCACGCCGCATGCAGGCTCGTTGCCGTAGCAAATCCGATAAGAAAACCCGACTGGTACACACCCTGAACGGGTCCGGTCTGGCGGTTGGTCGTACGCTGGTCGCCGTGCTGGAAAACTACCAGCAAGCTGACGGTCGTATCGAGATCCCGGAAGTGCTGCGTCCTTATATGCGTGGGCTTGAGTACATCGGCTAAGCTCTTACATTATAAAAAGCGCCTGCGGGCGCTTTTTTTTTGCCCATCTTGATTTTCGACAATAAGCCTATTATCAATGAGGTTAATACTCACTTTGCCAGGTCAGAATAAAACGCTAAAAAAATGGAATTGCGCAATATAAGTAATTATATAACGGTTTCATATTCTTAATTCTGTAAGCAAAGTGAGAACATATGAAAATCAAGACCCCCGATACACTACTCGGTGTGGAGGTGAGTCGACGTGGGCTGATGAGAACAACCGCCATTGGCGGGCTCGCGGCGGCAGGAAGCGCCTTCACTTTACCTTTTTCCCGACTCGTCAGCGCCGCTGACGCAATCTCCCCACCTTCTACCAGTGAAAAAGTTATCTGGAGTGCATGTACGGTCAACTGTGGTAGCCGATGCCCGCTGCGCATGCATGTTGTGGATGGCGAAATTAAATATGTAGAAACTGACAACACCGGTGATGACAACTACGAAGGGTTGCATCAGGTTCGCGCCTGTCTGCGTGGCCGCTCAATGCGCCGTCGTGTTTACAACCCCGATCGTCTGAAATATCCGATGAAGCGCGTTGGCAAACGCGGTGAAGGCAAATTCGAGCGAATCAGCTGGGAAGAGGCTTACGACACCATCGCGCAGAATATGACGCGTCTTATTAAAGACTACGGCAACGAATCCATCTATCTGAATTATGGTACTGGCACGCTCGGCGGGACAATGACGCGTTCATGGCCGCCGGGAAAAACGCTGGTGGCACGCCTGATGAACTGTTGTGGCGGTTACCTTAATCATTATGGCGACTATTCCTCGGCACAAATTGCTGCGGGGCTCAATTACACATACGGTGGCTGGGCGGCGGGTAACAGTCCGTCAGATATCGAAAACAGCAAGCTGGTCGTGCTGTTTGGTAACAACCCTGGCGAAACACGCATGAGCGGTGGTGGGGTGACCTATTACCTTGAACAGGCGAGGGCAAAATCGAATGCCCGAATGATCATCGTCGATCCGCGGTATACCGACACCGGCGCCGGGCGCGAAGATGAGTGGATCCCCATTCGTCCTGGTACTGACGCTGCACTGGTAAACGGTATTGCATGGGTACTGATTACGGAAAACCTTGTTGATCAGCCATTCCTCGATAAGTACTGCGTTGGTTATGACGAAAAAACATTGCCTGCCAGTGCGCCTGCTAATGGTCATTACAAAGCCTATATCCTTGGACAAGGCAAAGATGGGGTGGCCAAAACGCCAGAGTGGGCCTCAACCATTACCGGTATTCCAGCAGAACGAATTGTGCAACTGGCTCGTGAAATCGGTAGCACCAAACCCGCGTTTATCAGCCAGGGATGGGGGCCACAGCGCCATGCCAACGGCGAGATGACGACCCGCGCGATTTCAATGCTCGCTATCCTGACGGGCAATGTCGGGATCCATGGCGGCAACAGCGGCGCGCGCGAGGGGTCATATGGCCTGCCATTCGAACGGATGCCGACACTGGATAATCCGGTTCAAACCAGCATTTCCATGTTTTTGTGGACGGATGCCATTGAGCGAGGGCCTGAGATGACGGCGCTGCGCGATGGTGTACGCGGCAAAGATAAGCTGGACGTACCGATTAAGATGATCTGGAACTATGCCGGTAATTGCCTCATCAATCAGCATTCGGATATCAACCGCACGCACGACATCCTGCAGGATGATAAAAAATGCGAGCTGATTGTGGTGATTGATTGTCATATGACGTCATCAGCAAAATATGCCGATATTTTGCTGCCAGATTGTACGGCGTCTGAGCAGATGGATTTCGCGCTGGATGCGTCCTCCGGTAATATGTCTTACGTCATTTTTAATGATCAGGTCATCAAGCCTCGTTTCGAGTGCAAAACCATCTATGACATGATGTCCGGACTGGCAAAACGTCTTGGCGTTGAGCAGCAGTTTACCGAAGGTCGCACACAGGAAGAGTGGATGCGCCACTTGCACGCACTTTCACGCAAAGCGATCCCGGATTTGCCTGATTTTGATACGTTCCGTCAGCAGGGAATGTTCAAACAGCGCGATCCGGATGGGCATTATGTTGCTTACAAAGGGTTCCGCGATGATCCTCAGGCCAACCCGCTGACCACACCGTCTGGCAAGATCGAGATCTATTCAGAAGCGCTGGCAACGATCGCAGCAACCTGGGAATTGCCGGAGGGAGATGTTATCGACCCGTTGCCGATTTATACCCCAGGCTTCGAGAATTACAACGATCCACTGAATAAAACATTCCCCTTACAACTTACTGGCTTCCACTACAAATCCCGCACGCACTCGACCTATGGCAACGTTGATGTATTGAAAGCGTCCTGTCGTCAGGAGATGTGGATCAACCCGATTGATGCGCACAAACGTGAGATAAACAACGGTGACCGCGTACGTATTTTTAACGATCGCGGTGAAGTTCATATCGAAGCGAAAGTCACACCGCGCATGATGCCAGGTGTTGTCGCGCTGAGTGAAGGAGCCTGGTATGCGCCGGATGCGAAAGGTATAGACCAGGCTGGTAGCATTAACGTCCTGACAACGCAGCGTCCTTCGCCGCTGGCGAAAGGTAACCCGTCGCACACTAACCTTGTTCAGGTCGAGAAGGCGTAAGGAGTAAGAGATGGCTACGCAATATGGATTTTATATTGACTCCGCACGCTGCACCGGCTGCAAAACCTGTGAGCTGGCGTGTAAGGATTACAAGAACTTAACCCCGGATGTCAG